>ERZ869983.105-NODE-105-length-28056-cov-9.774760_pt1 | contig 28056 bp, 20 predicted proteins | sample MGYA00521106_ERZ869983 | MGnify/ENA primary metagenome ERZ869983 (study PRJEB32232, sample SAMN07284972) | human gut metagenome | biome: human-associated habitat; material: feces | host: Homo sapiens | place: Tanzania | collected 2014-04-05 ...
GAAAAAAAACTGAGAAAAAGTTTGGTGTTACAAGAAAATGTAGTATCTTTGCAACAAGTTCTTAGAAAAGTTAAATGATAGATTAATCGTAAACCTCTTTTTCTTTGTTTTTTTGAGGAAAAAGAGGTAAAGAAAAAGGAATGCAGGGTTTGTGAAAATCCTGCATTTTTTATTTTTATGCTGTTTCATGCAGGCCGTTATGTAGTCTTATAATCTACACACCTTTCTATTCACAAACCCAATTATCTACGGAATCTATATACTCTTAACTGCGATACTATCTACATTATATATATTACGCTTATTCCTTCATCTATGATTTTGTTCGATTTTTAGAATTTTTAAAAAAACTATTGAAGTATTCTAAGAGAAAAGTAGTATCTTTGCACACTAGATCATATAAGTTGAGATCTGAAATATAGATAACACATACATAAAGATAAAAAAAATGAGAACTGTTTACGAATTTTCTGTTAAAGACAGAAAGGGAAAGGATGTTTCCCTCAAGGAGTATGCCAACGAAGTGCTGCTCATCGTCAACACCGCCACAAAGTGTGGTTTCACACCTCAGTATGAGGAACTGGAGAAACTTTATGAGACTTATCATGCTCAGGGTTTCGAAATACTTGATTTCCCTTGCAACCAGTTTGGTCAGCAAGCCCCTGGTACTGATGAAAGCATTCATCAGTTCTGCAAGCTTACATACGGCACAGAGTTCCAGCGCTACAAGAAGATCAAGGTAAACGGAGACGATGCTGCCCCTCTCTTCAAATTCTTGAAAGAATGTAAGGGCTTTGCTGGTTGGGACGAGAGTCATCCTCTCTACCCTGTTCTCGACAAGATGTTGAGCGAGGCTGATCCTAACTACAAGGAGAGTGCTGATATCAAGTGGAACTTCACCAAGTTCCTCGTTAACAAGAAGGGTCAGGTTGTAGCTCGCTTCGAGCCTACCACAAGCTTCGATGTCATCGCTAAGGCAATCGAAGAGTGGTTGAACTTCTAATGAAAGATAGAAGTCTCGAACTGAGAATAGAATCTCTAAATAAAAGAGAATAGAATTTCTAAAAAATAAAAGCCAGGTTGCTTTTCGCAGCCTGGCTTCTTTTATCATGTGATATTGTTATTTCAATATATCTCAAAGAATAATTGTCAACTGTTTGCTATAAACTATTAACTATAAACTATTAACTATTACTCAACCTTTGGCACATCCTTGAGGAACTGCTGGATTTCTTCATCACTAACAGAATAATCGTGCAAATCGCCATTAATATAGCTATCGTAAGACGGCATATCGATAAGACCATGACCTGAGAGACAGAACAGGATAACCTTCTCCTTGCCCTCTTCCTTAGCCTTCAGAGCCTCGCGAATAGTGGCTGCAATCGCATGACAGCTCTCTGGAGCAGGAATGATACCCTCGGTCTGTGCAAAGAGCATACCCGCCTTGAATGACTCCAGCTGAGGGATATCTACACCATGCAGGTAACCATCCTTCAGAAGCTGGGAGATAATCATACCCGCACCATGATAACGCAGACCACCGGCATGAATGTTGGCTGGCTTGAAATCATGACCCAGAGTAAACATTGGCAGCAATGGAGTGTAACCTGCCTCATCACCGAAATCGTACTCAAACTTACCGCGAGTCAGCTTAGGACAGCTCTCTGGCTCTGCAGCAATAAATTCAGTATGGCGCTCGCCAGTAAAGTTATGACGGAGGAATGGGAAGGCAATACCACCGAAGTTACTACCGCCACCGAAACAAGCAATCACCTGATCAGGATACTCACCTGCCATCGCCATCTGCTTCTCTGCCTCAAGACCGATAATGGTCTGGTGAAGTGCCACATGATTGAGCACAGAACCCAGCGTATACTTACAGCCCGGTGTGGTTGTAGCCAACTCAACAGCCTCACTGATGGCTGTACCGAGCGAACCAGGATGATGAGGATCGCGTGTAATGATATTCTTACCCGCACGTGTACTCATAGAAGGAGAACCCTCTACAGTGGCTCCAAACGTACGCATGATGCTAGAACGGTATGGTTTCTGCTGCATGGTAATCTTTACCTGGTAAACCGCAGCCTCCAAACCGTAGAGCTTAGCTGCATAAGAAAGGGCTGCACCCCACTGACCTGCACCAGTCTCTGTTGTGACATTGGTATCACCCTCCTGCTTACAATAGTAGCACTGAGGAATAGCAGAATTGATTTTATGAGAACCTAACGGGTTGGTACTCTCATTCTTGAAGTAGATATGCGCTGGCGTACCAAGTGCCTCCTCAAGGGCGTAAGCACGTACAAGAGGTGTTGAACGGTAGAAGGTGTACTTCTCCAACACATCTTCTGGAATATCAATCCAGGCGTGCTCTGTATCAAGTTCCTGCTTTGAGCACTCCTTATTAAATACGTGTGACAAGTCATCAGCATTCATTGGCTGATGAGTCTGAGGGTTCAACGGCGGCAAAGGCTTGTTAGGCATATCTGCCTGAATGTTGTACCACTGAGTAGGAAGTTCCTGCTCGCTTAAGATGTACTTTTTCTGTCTCATATTTATATATATGTTTAAAATTGTTGTATGCCTGAACAAAGGTACAAATAAAAAATGAAATAAAAAACTTTTTATCTGATTTTCCACTATTTTTTTTATTTTTGTCCAACAAATCAGTTAATTCTATTGGTATTATTTGTTACGAAAGTATACAATCAGTGTGATTTCTAAGAATTTAACCAAATATTACACCTAAAATATCAAATATTACCCCTACTATTACAACAGAAAACAGTATCTTTGCAACAGAAAAAATTCAACATGCGTTGTGAAACGCTTATCATCATCTTTTACTTATACAAAAAATAAAACATTGGAGCTCAATAGGGGTATTGAGATTCCAATGTTTTTTTATGCATTAAACTGAAACAAATATTAACGCATGTAGTCTTATTTATTTTCTTTTCAGTCTAAATCAGTCGTCTGTTTTATTGCCTGAATCAATCTGCGATATCTGATTCAGCAGGTTTACAGCCTGCCCTACTGTCTTCACATCATTGATGCGAAGCATTCGCTTGTTGAATTTTTCCTTCAGAACACAATCTTGAATATGACTGGTAACGTAAGCGAGTATGCGGTTAAACATCTGACTTCTGTAGAACGGACTGTTTACATTGCTCACAAACTGCATCTGCATATAGCCCTGCTTGAGAATAATCTTCTCGCAACCTAGCTTCTTGCCTACCCTACGCAGACCTACCACATGCATCAGTTCGTCTGCTTCATGAGGCACAGGACCAAAACGGTCTATCATACGCTTGCGGTAAGCTTCTACTTCATCATCGCTCTCCAGGCGGTCCAGTTCACGATAAAGAAGCATGCGCTCACTGTCACCCGGCACATAAGTCTGAGGGAAATACATCTCCAAATCGCTCTCTATGCCACAATCGTCAACGAAATCATCACCCGTAAGCTGGGCGCCTTCATCCATCTTTTCCTGATAAAGGTCACAGAACTCCTCGTTCTTCAACTCTGTGACGGCCTGAGAGAGAATCTTCTGGTAGGTTTCATAACCGAGATCTTCCATAAAACCGCTCTGCTCAGAACCCAGCAGATTACCCGCACCACGGATATCCAGGTCTTGCATGGCGAGATTGAAGCCGCTGCCCAGTTCACTGAACGTTTCCAGAGCCTCCAGACGGCGACGTGCCTCAGAGGTAAGTGCACTCTTAGGTGGTGCCATCAGATAGCAGAAAGCCTTCTTGTTGCTTCTTCCTACGCGTCCACGCATCTGATGCAGGTCACTCAATCCAAAGTGATGAGCATCGCTCACGATAATCGTATTGGCATTGGAAATGTCGATACCGTTCTCTACAATAGTGGTAGAAAGCAGTACATCATAATCGTAATTGATAAAGCCCATGATGATTTTCTCCAGATCCTCAGGTTTCATCTGTCCGTGACCGATGGCTACCCTGCAGTCTGGAATATGCTTCTCGATGAGCATCTTGAGCTCAGGAAGCTTGGATATTCTGTCGCATACGAAATAAACCTGTCCGTTTCGGCTCATCTCGAAGTTGATGGCATCGCAAATTACTTCACTGCTAAACGTTACCAGTTCGGTATGAATCGGATAACGGTTAGGTGGCGGAGTGCGCATGATACTCATATCCCGGGCGCCCATCAGAGAGAACTGGAGGGTACGCGGAATCGGAGTGGCACTCATCGTAAGTGTGTCGACATTCACCTTGAGCTGACGGAGTTTCTCTTTGGTAGACACACCGAACTTCTGCTCTTCATCGATGATGAGCAGTCCCAGGTCATGCCATTTCACGGTCTTGGATATCAGCTTATGTGTACCTATCAGGATGTCTATCTTACCCTCTTTCAGGTCTTCAAGCACCTCTCTGGTTTCCTTCGTCGTGCGTGCCCGGCTGAGGTAATCTACCCTTACAGGCATGCCTTCCAGACGCTTCTTGAAGGTCTGATAGTGCTGGAAAGCCAGAACGGTAGTAGGTACCAGCACCGCAACCTGCTTGCTGTCGCACGCTGCCTTGAAGGCAGCACGGATGGCAACCTCAGTCTTGCCGAAGCCCACATCGCCACAAACCAGACGGTCCATCGGTCTGCCGCTCTCCATATCCTTCTTCACCTCCTGAGTAGCCTTATTCTGGTCTGGCGTATCTTCATACAGGAAGGAAGCCTCCAGCGTATGCTGCAGATAATTGTCGGCACTGAAGGCGAATCCCTTCTCCCGTCGGCGCTGGGCATAAAGTTTGATGAGATCGCGCGCAATGTCCTTGATTCGCTTCTTTGCCTTGTCCTTGAGCTTATCCCAGGCTCCTGTGCCCAGTGTAGACAGGCGTGGCGGAGTACCGGTATCGCTGCGGCGGTATTTGCTGATTTTATAAAGCGAGTGGATAGAAACATCCACCTTGTCATTGTTCGTATAGACGATGCGGATCATTTCCTGATAGCTGTTGCCCGTAGGAACCCTTACCAGACCGCCGAATTTACCGATACCGAAGTCTACGTGCACGATAAAATCGCCTACTTCCATCTCCTGCAGTTCCTTCATGGTGAGTGCCATCTTGCCCGCTCTCGCCTTATCTGAGCGCAGGTTATACTTGTGGAAACGGTCGAAAATCTGATGATCAGTAAAGAAACAGCACTTCTTGTCGTGATCAGTAAAGCCTTCATGAAGCGTCTTGTCTACCGGTGAAAAACGGATGGCGTAGCGCTTCAGTTCTTCGCTTTCAAAGATATCCTTCAGTCGCTGTTGCTGCTTCTGGCTATCTGCCAATATATATAAGGTGTAACCCTGGAGCAGAAAATCCTCCAGAGTCTGGCAAAGCAAATCGAAATTCTTATGGAAAAGAGGCTGTGGAGCGATATTGAAAGGTATCACAGCCGGACTCTCTGACGGAGCGACCTTGCCGAACTCGATACGGAGATGAGCCGCTACTGCCTTCTTGAAATCGAGCGGAGAAACGAGGTTGAGCTCGGTCTTCATGTCATGTCTGATGCGCTCAGCCTCTACCTCAGTAGCTCCCTCCAGCTGCTCGGTAAGGCTCTGCGATGAGAAGCCTTCGGTATAGATCTGACCGATGCGGTCGCAAACGAAAGAGAGGTCTTTCGCAACGACTGGCGTACTTTCGGAGAGGAAATTGAGAAAACACTGCTTGTTGCTCTCGATATGGGCGAGTTCGGGCACGATTTCTATCTCTGTGCGCTTCGCCTGCGAGAGCTGGGTCTCAACATCAAAGGTACGGATGGTGTCAATCTCATCGCCGAAGAAGTCGATACGGAACGGATATTCACTGCTATAGGAATAGACATCGAGGATGCTTCCACGCACGGCAAACTGGCCCGGTTCATAAACATAATCGGTTTCTTTGAGTTCGAAATTGCGCAGGGTATGAACCACATCGGTCTGGGCTATCTGCTGACCTGTAGCCAGTTTCAGAATCCGCTCATCCAGATTCTGCTTAGCCACAACGAGTTCTGCCAGTGCATCGGGATAAGTGACGATAAAGAAATGACCGCCCGAAGAGAGGCGCGCCAGCACCTCGGTACGGAGGATTTCGTTCGCCGCATCACGCTGTCCGTATTTCACGGCACGCCGATAACTGGAAGGAAAGAAGAAGACCTTCTCCTGCCCTATCATCTGAGTGAGATCGTGATAAAAATAGCCTGCTTCATCGGCATCATCCAGTACGAAGAGTACCGAACGCCTCATCTTCCCCTGCAGAGAAGCAAAGAACATCGGAGCCGAAGAGCACAGCAAACCCTGGAGAAAAATGGAATGAACCGACTTCTTCCCCATCAAATCAAAGAGGGCATCCGCCTGTGGCGAACGCCCGTATGTTTTTTCTATCTTTTGGATTTCCATCCAAGTACTGATTAGTGATTACTGATTACTGAGTAGTGATTACTGAGTATTAATCCTTCTTCGGATATTTCTTGAACCAGCCATCCAGGCGCAGTCGCATCACGCCAAAGAAAGCCTCACCAAAGATGCCACCACTCATCTTGCTCACACCTTCACGACGGTTAACAAAGATGACAGGCACCTCCTTAATCTTGAAACCGATGCGATGAGCTGTGTACTTCATCTCTATCTGGAAAGCATAGCCCTTGAAGCGGATAGCATCCAAATCTATGGTTTCCAACACCTTACGTCGGTAGCAGACGAATCCAGCTGTGGTATCATTCACCTTAAATCCGGTTACGATACGTACGTATTTAGAAGCGAAATAGCTCATCAATACGCGTCCGATAGGCCAGTTGACCACGTTAACACCCGAAATATATCTTGAGCCTACAGCCACATCATAACCCTCATCGTGAGTTGCCGCATAGAGACGTGGCAAATCATTAGGATCATGGCTGAAGTCGGCATCCATCTCGAAGATGAAGTCATAGCCCTGCTTCAATGACCATTTGAAGCCCATGATATAGGCAGTACCCAACCCGAGCTTACCCGAACGCTCCAGGATATGCAGACGACCGGCAAACTCATTAGCCATCAAGCCCTTAACAATGGCAGCAGTACCATCAGGACTTCCGTCATCGATAACGAGGATATCAAACTGCTTTTCGAGACCGAAGACAGCACGGATGATTTTCTCGATGTTTTCCTTCTCATTATATGTAGGAATGATTACTATGCTATCACTCATAACTTCTTATAATTTTAATGATTCTGATTCTATATAATGTAATACAGATGCAAAATTACAACTTATTTTTGAAATAACAAGCGAAAAACCGAAATTATTGGTCCGGATTCTCTACAAAGCCCTGATATTCCTTGTCGAGTCCGTTCATGATCGCCTCATAGCTCTTGTTCATCTGGTTCTTGATATTGTCAGCTCCCTTGCCAATCGGCTCGATAGGCTCATGAATGGTGAGCTTCAGAGGATGCCAGAAAGCCCAATAGATGTCCTTCATGCGAGGCTTCACATCAAAACTGCCATTGATGGTAAGCGGACATACCGGTAACTGCAGTTCATCGGCAAGCATGAAAGCACCGCGGCGGAACACGCCCATGTGCCCCGTAAACGAACGGGCACCCTCTGGGAATACCACCAGCGACATGCCCTCTTTAAGCACCTCACGAGCACGGTCATAAGAAGCACGGATCTTAGAAGGTCCGCTCTTGTCTACAAAGATGTGGTGCGCATACTCACAGGCGATACCGATGAGAGGCACTTTGCGCAAGCCCTTCTTCATCATCCACTTGAAGTTTCTGCCCAGAAAACCGTATATCAGGAAGATATCAAAAGCGCCCTGATGATTGGCAACGAAAACATAACTCTGGTTCTTCTTGAGATGCTCACGGCCCTCCACCTTTACAGGCAGAAGAAGGATGCGGATCCAAAGCATGGACCAATACTTGCCGGGATAATAACCCCAGAAATGACCATTGCCCAGCATGCATCCCAAAACGGTAAACAGACTGGTTAAAATGCTAGCTACCAACAGGATAGGCAAGCATATTACAAGCTGATACAGACGATATAAGTACTTCATTTTCTAATTAAGAATTAATTAAGAATGAATAATTTAACACTCAACATTCAACACTCAACATTTAACACTCAACATTCCTCATTTCCTCTTCAGAGTGATGACCACGATTTCTGCCGTAGCCCCTATGCGGATTGGAACGGTACCGCCCAGACCCGATGTGGTATAGAGCTGGCAACCTTCCTCTTCGAAGAGGCCGTAATCATAAGGAGTAAACATCGACGGACGCAAGCCCAGTACGCTGATCTGCCCCGCATGCGTATGACCGCTCAGCGTAAGTTGCGGTGCTAAGACCAGCGAATCCTTCCTGTCAGGTCCTATCACATCGCCATCCTCATCCTTCTCCTTATTAATAGTAGAAGGCCAGGTCTCGCGCCATTGCTTCGGAATATGCTGCAGCATCAGCACGAAAGAGCCCGGTCTGATGCCATACAGCGCCTTCCTTACATTGGTGCGCTTTGGCTTGTCATAGTTCTCTGTACCAGCTACATAGATGCTGTCAGCGCCTCTATGCACCGCCACATGTTCATTCATCAGCAGGCGCCATCCGCAACTCCGCTGGAAGTCCTGCACCCGCTTCTCGAGCGCAGCTATCTCCTGCTCGTCATCTACATCCATATAATAGGTGTAATCGTGATTGCCCAGCACACTCATCACGCCGTCTCTGGCTTTCAGACTGCTGAGCAGCGCCTGATACTTAGGCAGTTCATCGGGTGTAACATTCTGCAAATCACCCGTAAAGCAAATCAAATCTGGCTTCTCGGCATTGATGCTGTCGATATCGCGCTGAGGCAGATGTCCACGCCAGCCATAGTATGACCCGAGATGGATATCGCTGAACTGAACGATGCGATAGCCCTCGAAAGACTTCGGCAGATTGGGCACATAGATGGTGATTCGCTTGACCTGCATCTCAGGAAATCCCTCGGTAAATCCGTAGATAAAGCAGAAGAACGCCACCGCTCCCACTACCAGTCCGAGGAGCTTGCCCCAGTTGCGATGGCCGTGAAGGAGCCGCATACAGCACCAACCGAAGACACTGAACAGGCTGAAGACAAACTGCGGCACCGCACATACTGCCATCATCACAAACCAGATGTCGATGAGCACTGGATTGCGTGGCAGGAAGTTGGGCAGTATCGTGATATACGCGCTGTAGGCGATAACCACGAAAGCCGGCAACCAGAAGAGCACCCGCTGCCAGAGGCTCTTCAGCCGTAACTTGCCATACCTTTTATATATCCACAGATACGGCAACAGGGTGAATACCACTACGGGTATCAATATTCTTGCTATCATTTCTTGATCAAACTTGATTGAAGATACGTTTTCATTGCCTGCACGGGCACTCCTCTGCGCTGTGCATAGTCGCGAAGCTGGTCGTCTCCTATCCGTCCCAGTTCGAAATACCGCGACTTGGGATGTGCAAACATCAGTCCCGAAACACTGGCATGAGGCGTCATCATTCCGCTTGTAGTGAGCCGGATGCCCACCTGACTCATGTCGATGAGCTGGTCGATGATGAAGTTGGCACTGGTATCGGGCAGCGAAGGATATCCGATAGCCGGACGGATGCCCTGATAGCGCTCCTGGTGCTGGTCTTCGATGCTCAGCTGCTCATCGGGAGCATAGCCCCAGATGCTGCGTCTCACCTCTTCGTGCAACTTTTCTGCCGTGGCTTCAGCCAACCGGTCGCAGAGTGTCTGTGCCATCATATTGAGGTAGTCGTCCGTGCGATATTTCTTCTCCAGAGCGCCATCTACCGTGGTGCAGAAGATACCCAGCCAGTCTGTGATTCCACTGCTCAGAGGGCGGATGAAATCAGCCAAACAGAGATTAGGTTCTCCCTGAGCCGCCGGATGCTGCTGACGGAGCATCGGGAAGCGGACTTTCTGCCCTTCCAGCCAGATATCATCCCCCTCGCTGTTCGCCTCGAAGAGTCCGAAGACGGCGTAGGTATGATATTCGCCTTCCCATGAATGGAGCATATCGAGCGCCTCCGCCTTCAGTTTTTCCTTTTCCTCACGAGGTTTGCCGCTCAATCCCCAGGCATGATAGAAGTAAAGCCAGTTGATATATGGCTCAATTTCGCTTATATTGTATACTATTCTTCGCATCCGATACGATATTTTATTTTACAATCCACGTAAGATTTCTCTTTTTATGAATCGCTTCTGAACTCCAGTTCCTCTCCTCTGCTGGCGGCATCAAACACGCCTTTGTCGTAGATAAGACGACCGTTACAGAAAGTCTGTTCCACTTTCCATGCAAACTCGTCACCCTCAACAGGGCTCCATTTACACTTGCTCTGAATCACCTCTTCGGTCACCTTCCAAGGCTCTCCCTTGCGCACCACAACGACATCTGCCTTATAACCCGGACGCAGGAAACCGCGCTGGCTGATATGGAACAGACGGGCTGGATTATGGCACATCAGTTCTACCAAGCGCTCAATACTGATTACCTTTTCGTCAACAAGTTTCAGCATGCTTACCAGCGAGAACTGTACCATCGGCATACCTGATGCAGCCTTGGCACAACCGCCCTGTTTATCCTTCAACTGATGAGGAGCATGATCGGTACCTACTACAGTTATCTTACCATTACTCAGCGCCTTACGCAAAGCTCCGCGGTCAGCAGCGGTCTTTACAGCAGGGTTACATTTGATGCGCGCACCCTTCACAGCATAGTCTTTATCCGAGAACATGAGATGAGCCACAACCGCCTCACCTGTAATATTTTCATCCTTACCAAAGAACTCCAGTTCCTTAGCCGTAGTAACGTGAGCGATATGGAGATGCGCCCCGCTTTCCTTAGCCAGCTGCACCGCCAGACGGCTGCTTTCATAGCAAGCCTCCTCGCTGCGTATTTCCGGATGATGTTCTACGGCAGGGTCCTCACCCCATTTCTGCTTAGCCAGCTGCATGTTTCGGTTGATTATTTCTGTATCCTCACAGTGGGTCATCACCGGCAGGTCCAGTTCTTTCGCCTTCTTGAAGATAGCCTGCAGCGCCTCATATTTATCCACCAGCATATTGCCCGTACTGGAGCCCATAAAGAGCTTGATTCCCGGAACACGATGCGTATCGAGCTGCTCAAAATCATTTACATTATCATTGGTAGCACCAAAGAAAAAACTGTAGTTCACATGACTCTTCTCAGCGCCCAGCTGCCGCTTTGCCTGCCAAGCCTCCAGAGTGGTAGTCTGAGGTACCGTGTTAGGCATCTCGAAATAGCTGGTCACACCACCAAAGGCAGCAGCGCGGCTTTCGCTCTCGATGTCAGCCTTCTGCGTAAGTCCCGGCTCACGGAAGTGAACATGATCATCAATCACACCCGGCAAAACAAAACACCCCGAGGCATCGATGACTTCATCGTAATTGCCACGGGGTGCCTCGCCTTCATATATCTCCTTGATAAATTCACCATCCAACAAGAGGTCGCCCACAAAAGAGCGACCCTCATTTATAATGGTTCCATTCTTGATTAATTTCATATCGTCTAAACTATTAAAAGTTCACAAGCTGTTAATGTCCAAGACCTTAAAAGAGTCCCGCCCTACTCCTGACCTTCCTGTTTTTCAGGAATTGTAGGAGCAGCCAGTTCGTTGGCAGTAGGTGCCGGAGCCGCATCAGGATTTACCTGTGGAGCCGCTTCCATCTCTGGCTGCATGCCGCTCTGGGCATCTCGTGTACCGTTCATAATTTCCTGATTCTCTTGAGCTTTCTTATAATAGTCCTTTACATAAGGATCATTCTTGAAATAGTCGGTAGCCTTGCTCATGATGTCCTCAATCCAAGGAGAGAGCATCGGATACTGGTTGCCCATTGTAACGAGGAAGAAGACGCCCGGTCCCAGCACATTATTGAAGTTGTCGGTAACAAACGAAGTGATGAGCTTGTCTTCCTGCTCAGAGAGGCGGATGGATTCCTCGTTCAGATGCTTGTTGACAGCCACCATATCGCTACCGTTCATGATAGCCTGGTCGTGCTTGTGTACCAGTTCGCGCAACTGATTCTGAATCTGCTGGTATTTCTTGAAGAATCCGAAGAGTTTATCGTTCATAGGAGTACCGCTTACCACCTGCTGTGTATCATCGAGCTTCACCGTAATGCTTCCACTCTCCAGCACCAGCGGCAGCACAGGGTCATCATCCATGAAGATATTCGCCATCTTCATAGAGTCGACAGAACCCTGAAAATGGAACTGTCCGTGCACTACATCGCAAGAATCCACGTTCTTGAAATCGTTGTTTTCCAGTATCTTAAGGTACAGCATGCGTCCGTCCAGAGTACTTACGTTAGAAGTACCCGAGATATCGTAACTGTTGGCACAAGATGCTAGTGCCATCAAGGCAATGAATGCGTAAAATATTCTATTCATAAGCTATCTATATCACTTTCGGTGAACAAAAGTACAATCTTAATTTGAACTGACGAAATAAATTGCAGCAATTTAATTCATTCTTACAAGATTTATGTTTTGTTTGCACTCCTATCGCTCACCGAAAGCTTTTCTCTTCCATCTATATTACTGGTTGTTTTCCTTCTTTAGTTCATGAGAGATGCGGTGAGTGGTATACAGTTCCAGCAGGGCTGCGATGAGGAGGAAGACTACCCACTTATTATAAAAATAGGTGATATAGGTCTCATAATTCTCAAACCAGCGGCGCAGAAAAGCATACACCGTATCTACCATCGAGATACCCGAGAGCACGAAGAAGATGTCTGCCACATACTGCATCCTCTTCAGTCGGTGGATAACCAGCGAAGGTCCCTCATAGACCTGCATCGCCTGCATCACGCTGAAGAGTATGGTGCCCAACAGGAATCCCCAGCTCGTAATCTGCACCAGCTGCGGATGTGAAAAACCAAATGCGAAGCAAGCCGCGCCGACAACCATCAGCACGCCGCCCAGCAAGAAAATAACACTTTCCAGTTTACTCAATTGTTTCATTTTCGTCTTGTTCGTTAGTTTTTTCCGGAATATCCGAGCTCAATACAAAGATGTCTTCATCATCAGCCTGCATGAAGTAACGCTGGCGGGCTATCTTCTCAAATGCCCGCGCACCATGCTGCATATCACGCAGGGTATGCTTGTCGTTTTCATACTGCTCACGATACTTTTCTATCTCCGAACGGAGCGTAGCTATCTCTATCTGGTACTTAATGTGCTGTCTTACACTGTTGTCGTCAACCACACCAACTACCAGAACACCCGCTACAATCACTATAAGATACTTATAATGAGCGAGATAATTCCATATAATACCAAGTTTTTTACTCATTTCTTCCGAATTTGTTTGCAAAGATAATATTTTTTTGTTATCTTTGCATCATCAATTAAGAAAAAATAATGGAAGAGTATATAGTTTCTGCAAGAAAGTACCGTCCGATGACCTTCGATTCGGTTGTCGGACAGAGTGCCTTGACCACCACTTTGAAGAATGCAGTGAAGAGCGGCAAGCTGGCGCACGCCTATCTTTTCTGCGGTCCGAGAGGTGTGGGCAAGACCACTTGTGCCCGCATTTTTGCGAAGGCAATCAACTGCGAGCACCCTCGCGAAGACGGCGAGGCATGCAACGAGTGTGAGAGCTGCCGTGCCTTCAATGAGCAGCGTTCCTACAACATCTTCGAGCTGGATGCCGCCAGCAACAACGGTGTTGACCAGATTAAGGTTCTGATGGAGCAGACCCGCATTCCGCCTCAGGTGGGCAAGTATAAGGTGTTTATCATCGACGAGGTCCACATGCTCTCTACAGCTGCCTTCAACGCCTTTCTCAAGACGTTGGAAGAGCCACCTCAGCATGTCATCTTCATCCTCGCCACTACCGAGAAGCATAAGATTCTGCCTACCATCCTGAGCCGATGTCAGATTTACGACTTCGAGCGAATGACGGTAGCCAATACCATCAACCACCTGAAGATGGTGGCTGAGAAGGAAGGCATACAATATGAAGAGCAGGCGCTCGCCGTGATAGCCGAAAAGGCTGACGGAGGTATGCGCGATGCCCTCTCTATCTTCGACCAGGCTGCCAGCTTCTGCATGGGCAACATCACTTACCAGAAGGTAATCGAGGACCTGAACGTGCTCGACAGCGACAACTATTTCCGCCTGGTAGACCTGGCTCTGGAGAACAAGGTGGCAGAGATGATGGTTACGCTCGACGGCATTCTGAGCCGCGGTTTCGATGGCGGCAACATGATACAGGGGCTTGCCCAGCATGTGCGCAATGTGATGATGGCGAAGGACCCTCAGACCCTGCCTCTGCTCGAGACCAGCGACGACCAGAAAGCCAAGTTCCAGGCTCAGGCCCAGAAGGCACCTACACCTTTCTTATATAAGGCGCTGGAACTGATGAACCAGTGCGATATCCATTACCGCGCCAGCAGCAACAAGCGATTACTGGTAGAGCTCACCCTGATACAGATAGGCCAGATTACGCAGCCTGAGGATCAGGATGTGCCTAGTGCGGGGCGTACGCCCAATAGATTAAAATCCCTGTTTCAGAAACTCCTGGCTCAGTCTAAGCTTGCCTCTCAGGGTGCAGGTTCTGAGCCTTCTGGCAGCAGCGAAAACCGGTCTTCACAGCCGGGAGCGTCTGCTGCTACAGCTACTGCTGTGCCTTCTTCAGGGGCACCGGCAGCCGCTTCTGCAGCTTCCAATGCTGCATCTTATTCAGCAACTGCCACCGCAGCCGCATCTGCCTCTTCAGACGGTTCTGCCTCTGCCGGAGCTGCTACTGATGCTGCATCGCCTCATAAGCCGCGACTCAAGAATATCAAGCTGGGCGGCATCGGCATGACCTTCTCTAACCTGAAGAAGAGGGAGGAGAACCAGCGCCGCCTGCACAGTCCGTACGATGATGCCAATGAGGAAAAAGCGACCATCACGGGCGACCAGAACGAGTTCACCCAGGAGCAGGTGGAAGCAACATGGTTCAGTATGTGCATGAGAATGCAGAACAAGCTGGATTTCATAGGCTTAGCCAACCGCATGAAGAGTATTGTACCGAAGATAACCAACTATCCGCAGATAGAGGTTATCATCAACAACCAGCTCTTGCTAGACGACGTTTTGAACATCAAGAACCGCATTCTCAAGACTTTCGTCTTAGGTCTTCACAACAGCGAACTGAGCATCACCTACCGCCTTGCCGACCAGGAAGAGGTGGGCAAGGTTCTGACCAAGAATGAAGTTCTGGAACTTCTTATGGAGAAGAACCCTGCGATGAAAAAACTCACAAAGGACCTGGATCTGGTCATGACATAGAAGATACTCCACACGATACGAAATTCTCCACTCCATGTAGGACAACCTATACGGAGTGGAGAAAATTGTTTTACAAATATCAGAAGTCTGGCACTTTAAGAGATATAGAAAAGTAAAGATCTAAGGCGTTACCGTGTGACAGTTGTGACAGTTGTGACAGTTTTCAGCGGAGGGGGTATATTGCAAGTTTGCAGCTATCAAATTATAAGTATATATATTTAAATTATTATATATATTTTATATATAATAATTTACCTCTAAAGAAAGGGAAGGAGGGGGTAGGCGCTGAAAACTGTCACAACTGTCACAACTGTCACACTGTAACGCTTTCGGGGTAAAAAGGAAGTAGTCAGAAGAAATGGCTTTTTTATAGCATCTCATTGTTTTCTTGCTCAAAACACACAGAGAAACATTTTACAAAATATAGTTTTCTCCCCCGCAACTCTACGATTTTTTTTAATTAACTACGAAAGCCGGAATGTTAAAATCGGTTTAACATAACTCTGCAGGGTGAATTTTGGCGGTTCAGAAATTTTGTAGTACTTTTGCACCGTATTCATTTTTTTCCATGAAGCGCAGACCTTGAGGCTGTAAAACACAGCCTCAAGGTATAAAACAAAAAAGCCCCCGATGCAGAAAAGCACCGGGAGCCTTCGTAAGCAAATTATTATTATCTTAAAAAGATCAACTGAATATGCAGCACATCACAGTACACATCATGACGAACCGACAGAAAGGCTTAGATGAGGTTCATGCCCGCTTCCTCAGCCTCCTTGCGCATCTCCTCAGGCCAGATGCTAGCCTGGATCTCACCAATGTGAGCCTTATGAAGCAATACCATGCACAGACGGCTCTGACCGATACCGCCACCAATGCTCAGAGGCAACTTGTCGTTCAGAAGCTGCTGATGGAAGTAAAGCTTCTCTCTATCCTCCTTGCCCTCCAGCTTAAGCTGACGCAGCAGACTCTCCTTGTCGACACGGATACCCATAGAACTGAGCTCGAAACTGCGACCAAGAACAGGATACCAGATGAGGATGTCACCATTCAGTCCCATCTTGCCGTTCTCAGCCACGGTGCTCCAGTCATCATAGTCAGGAGCGCGGCCATCATGCTTCTTGCCATCGCTCAACTTGCCGCCAATGCCCTCAACAAACACAGCGCCATACTTCTTGCAAATCGCATCCTCGCGCTCCTTAGGAGTCTTGTCAGGATACATATCGAGCAAATCCTGCGCATGAATAAAATGAATCTCCTTAGGCAGGAAAGGCTTCAGCTGAGGATAATGCTCGCAAGCCAGGAACTCGGTACGCAGGATGGCACCATAGATGCGGCGCACGATATTCTCGAGGAAGGCGATGGTACGGTCTTCCTTGGTAATCACAGCCTCCCAGTCCCACTGGTCAACATAGAGCGAATGAAGATTATCCAGCTCCTCGTCAGCACGGATGGCGTTCATATCTGTATATACGCCATAAGCAGGCTCAATCTCATACTCGGCAAGCGTCAGTCGCTTCCACTTGGCAAGAGAATGAACCACCTCAGCCTGGGCTTCGCCCAAATCCTTGATAGGGAAAGTTACAGGGCGCTCCACTCCATTCAGGTCATCATTGATACCCAAACCCTTCAATACGAAGAGAGGGGCGGTAACACGACACAGACGGAGCTCGGTGCTCAGGTTTTGCTGGAAGAATTCTTTTATCATTTTAATACCCATTTCGGTCTGGCGCATATCCAGCAGCGCCTTGTACCCTTCAGGTTTTATCAAATTGCTCATTTTTATCTATTTTTTAGTATTTGCGCTGCAAAGGTACAAAATAATAATTAATCTGCAAGCATTTTTCCAAATTATTTTGCAAAATGATAGCATTTTTTAGCTTTTCAGTAGCATTTTGTAGAACATTTTGCAATTACACATTATATATATGAAAAAATCTGCCCCAAATATTTGGTTATTTCAAATAAAAGCAGTAATTTTGCAGTCGACTTCCCGATTCGATGTCATTCAGGCGGAGAAACGGGCGACAGGAGAGGGTCTCGTAGCTTAGCTGAATAGAGCGTCAGATTCCGGTTCTGAAGGTCGTGGGTTTGAATCCCACCGAGATCACCCGAACAACAAGAATGATTAATAATTGAAAACATGGATTTAGTAGAACGATTTATAAACTATACGAAATTCGACACACAGTCGAGCGAAGAATCGACCAGCGTGCCTAGTACGGCAAAACAGCTCGAATTTGCCAAGTACCTGAAAAAGGAACTTGAGGACGAAGGACTGAGCGATGTCGAAATGGATGACATGGGCTATATCTATGCCACCCTGAAGAGCAATACCAAGAAAAAGACTCCTACTATCGGATTTATTTCACACATGGATACATCGCCTGATGCCAGCGGAAAGGATGTAAAGGCGCGCGTCATCAAGAACTATGACGGCAACGACATCGAGCTGAGCCCGGGCATCATCTCAAGCGTTGAGACTTTCCCAGAGCTGAAGGCTCACAAGGGAGAGGATATCATCGTGACAGACGGTACTACCCTGCTGGGTGCTGACGACAAGGCGGGCATCGCTGAAATCGTACAGGCTATGTGCTATCTGCGCGACCACGACGAAATCAAGCACGGCGACATCCGAGTAGGTTTCAATCCTGACGAGGAAATCGGTATGGGTGCGCATCATTTCGATGTAGAGAAGTTTGGCTGCGACTGGGCTTACACCGTAGATGGCGGCGACCTGGGCGACCTGGAATACGAGAACTTCAATGCTGCCGGAGCTAAGATCATCATCAAGGGCGTGAGCGTTCATACAGGCTATGCCAAGGGAAAGATGGTGAATGCAAGCCGACTGGCTGTGGAATTCCAGAACATGATTCCTGAGAACGAGACTCCTGAGCAGACTGAAGGCTACCAGGGTTTCTACCACCTCATCGGCATCGAGAGCCGCTGCGAGGAGGCAAAGCTCAGCTACATCATCCGCGACCACGACCGCAACAAGTTTGAAGACCGCAAGGACTTCATCGAGGACTGCGTGAACAAGATGAACGAGAAGTATGGCGACGGAACCGTAAAGGCGGTTATCTACGACCAGTACTATAACATGAAGGAGAAGATTGATCCTAACATGCACGTCATCGACATCGTGCTCAGAGCGATGCAGGAGAGCGGCGTTCCACCTCGCGTAGAACCTATCCGCGGCGGTACCGACGGAGCCCAGCTGAGCTTCAAGGGTCTGCCTTGTCCTAACATCTTCGCCGGCGGTGTCAACTTCCACGGCCCTCACGAGTTTGTGAGCATCCAGGTGATGGAGAAGGTTGTGAAGACCATCGTGAAGATAGCGGAAATCACAGAAGAATTTAATGACTAATACAGATATGGGGAATTTAGACACATCTAAATTCCCCTTTTTCATAAACAGAAAAATATGGCTGAAATTCCATTCTTAGTAAAAGACCTCGCCCTCATCCTGATGGTAGCAGGCATCGTAACCCTCATCTTCAAGAGGCTCAAGCAGCCGCTGGTGCTGGGATACATCATGGCGGGATTCCTGGTTTCGCCACACATGTCCTACACCATGTCGGTAGTCGACGAGACGGATATCCAGACCTGGGCCGACATCGGTGTCATCTTCACCCTCTTCTCGCTCGGTCTTGACTTCTCGTTCAAGAAAATCGTGAAGATGGGTGCCTCTCCCATCATCGCCACCGTGGTCATCGTATTCTGCATGATGATGCTGGGCATCAGCGTAGGCCACAGTTTCGGCTGGGGAAGGATGGACTGCATCTTCCTGGGCGGTATGCTCGCCATGAGCTCCACCACTATTATATATAAGGCATTCGATGACATGCGGCTGCGCACCCAGAAATTTGCCTCGATGGTGATGAGCGTGCTGATACTGGAAGATATCCTGGCTATCGTGATGATGGTGATGCTGTCGGCGATAGCGAGCGGAAGCAGTCCAGACGGCGGACAGATGCTTGCCTCCATCGTGAAGATAGGCTTCTTCCTGGGCGTGTGGTTTATCGTGGGCATCTTCGCCATTCCGTGGTTCCTGCGTTCGGTAAGAAAGCTCATCAATGCCGAAACCCTGCTCATCGTTTCGCTGGGTCTGTGCTGCGGCATGGCGGTACTGAGCACCAAGGTGGGGTTCAGCAGCGCCTTCGGAGCCTTCGTCATGGGCAGCATACTGGCAGAAACCATTGAGGCAGAAAAGATTATCAAGCTCGTAGAACCGGTAAAGAATCTCTTCGGAGCCATCTTCTTCGTATCGGTAGGTATGCTGGTAGACCCGAAGATTCTGGTAGAATATGCCGTTCCTATCCTCGCCCTGGTGGGCACGATACTGGTAGGGCAGGCGATATTCGGCACCTTCGGATTCATGCTCGGAGGCGAGTCGCTGAAGTCGGCGATGCGCTGCGGTTTCTCGATGGCTCAGATTGGTGAGTTCTCTTTCATCATCGCCTCGCTGGGTCTGTCGCTCGGCGTCATCAGCAAGTTCCTCTATCCGGTAGTGGTAGCAGTGAGTGTCATCACCACTTTCCTTACACCTTATATGATTCGTCTTGCCACACCTACCTATCAGGTGATGGAGAAACATCTGCCCGACAAACTCATCCATATTCTGAACCATTTCGCGATGAGTCATCCCCAGACGCAGCAACAGAGCAAGTGGAAATCGCTGATCCGCCAGATGCTGGTCAACACCACCGCCTACTCCATCCTCTCGGCAGCCGTCATCGCCCTGATGTTCACCTTCGTGCTGCCGCTGATGCGCAATCTGCTGCCCGGCTGGCATCTCCACTGGTATGCCAACGCCATCACCGGTCTGCTCACCGTCCTGTTCATCTCACCGTTCCTGCGCGCCATCGTGATGAAGAAGAACCACAGTGCCGAGTGGAAACGCCTCTGGGTGGAGAGCAGCATCAACCGCGTGCCGCTGCTCTTTACGGTGTTCGTGCGCTTCATGATAGCACTGGCTTTCATCTTCTACATCATCAATTTCCTCTCGCGCTTTACCAATGCGCTGATTGTCTGCATCGGTGCCGCCGTGGTGATGCTAATGCTGGCATCCCGCCGCATCAAGAAGCGTAGCATCGTGATGGAGCGCGTCTTCGTTCACAACCTGCGTTCGCGCGATATTGCGGCTCAGGTGAACGGCGAAAAGCGGCCGCTCTACGAGGGCAGACTGCTAGACCGGGATATCCACATCAGCGAATTTGAAGTGCCAGAGGACAGCAGTTGGACGGGCAAATCGCTGCGAGAGCTGCATCTGCGCCAGCGGTTCGGTGTAGACCTGAGCAGCATTCACCGCGGCTCTCACCGGCTGAACATCCCGAACGGCGACATGATCATCTTCCCGGGCGACAAACTGCAGGTAATCGGCAATGACGACCAGCTGCAGAAATTCAACACCGCCCTGCAGAGCGACCTGCTGCCTGAGGAGGCTGAAATAGAAAAGCGCGAGATGAAGCTCAGCCAGCTCATCATCAGCGGCGGCAGCGAATTTCTGGGAAAGACGCTGATAGAAAGCGGAATAAGGGATAAATACAACTGTATGGTGGTAGGACTGGAAGAGGGCCGGGAAAATCTGACGCACGTATCCCCTACCCGAGTCTTCAAGAAGGGAGACATCATCTGGATAGTGGGTGAAGAAGCGGATTTGAAGAGAATCAAAAACTAACTGAAACAGGAACCTTTCGCATGTGGTTCAAGAACAGGCTGAAGCCCCAAAAGTTCCTAGGAGCAGCACGCCCTGAAAGGGCAGAAGCTCCTAGCCCAGGGCAGCGCCCTGGGTATAGTAGCAGTCAGCAAGACGCCCTGTAAGGGCAAAAGCTTTATTATCATAAGTATTTTAAAGCTTTTGCCCTTACAGGGCGCATGTTTATTATTATATTTTTACCCAGGGCGATGCCCTGGGCTAGGAGCTTCTGCCCTTTCAGGGCGTGCTGGGAACAACCAGATTACTTCACGGTGATATGGAAAAGCTACTTCACGGTGATATGGAAGCAACCCTGCTTCACCTCATATTTGATATAGCAGCGGTTCTTGTCGCGGAAATCGCGGAGCACCTCTGAGAACACCCATTTCAGAGTATCATTCTGCACCTGGCGGCGAGGCTGCTCACGGGTCTGAATCTGCTTATAGCGGTTGTAGCAGATATCGAAGGTAGTGCCGTAGAGATGGCACGAATTCTCGGTAGCATTGCCGTTGCGGGTACGCAGTTTCGCCACATCATCCTTGGTACGCAGAATGCTCGTCACGATAATCTTATGCAGCGGAATGCCCTTGATCTGCAGCGAATCGAAATAAGCCCTGCCGATATCTTGGAGCAGCACAGAAGCGCGAGGCACCAGGTAAGGAATACTGTTGTTCAGCTTGTCGACATAAAAGAAAGGATTGCTGCCCACATACACCAGCTTGCCCTTGCTGTTCTCCGCCTCCAGGCGGTTCTGTACCGGTTTCACACCATGCTTAGTAGCCGCCAGAATCTGCACATCCTGCTGGTCGGGGAAAGTATTGCCGAAATGAGGCACCGAGAAGATACGATGCTTCACCTCCCTGCCATCCTTATCGAAGAAGATAGAAGGCTTGCCGCCCTGTTCCGTATCAGGCATAACAGAGAGTTCATCCTTCTTCAGGTTCTCAGCCACATTCCCTTCAGCATCAGCCGATGCATCAGAAATCTCAGCAGAAGAAGCATCAGAAGCAGCCGAATCCTTCGCTGCCACGAGCGTAGAATCAGCCGCACCAGCAGCCGCCGTTTTCGGTTTTGCCACCCCCGGGAAGATGACTCTTACCAGCGCCAGAAGCAAAACCACAATACCAAAACCCTGTAAATATCTGTTCTTACTAATCTTCATAATTATCTTATTTTCACGAAATAATATTCTATATTCTTCAGGCAAAACGGGAACCGCATCGCCAAATTTAGCTGCAAAGGTAACAAAATCTCTCGAAAAAATAGCTTTTTTAATATTTAAAGAATGTTTTATTCGCCGAAATTTGCTCATTTCATGGAAAAGTAGTAATTTTGCAGCGTTATATAACAAAATATTAGATAGGATAGTTTAAACTTTATAGAATTAAGACATTTTGATAGAGAAACATATTGTACTCGAAGATATCGATCCAGTGATGTTCTACGGTGTGAACAACGCCCACCTGCAGATGATTAAATCGCTGTATCCTAAGTTGCGTATCGTAGCACGCGACAACGTGATTCGTGTGCTCGGCGACGAAGAGGAAATGGCAAAGGTGGAAGAGGATATTGAGCAGATGCGCAAGCACTTGCTTAAATACAACATGCTCAATGATGAAGACATCCTGGACATCGTGAAAGGAAAACAGACCAAGGCGGACAGCGTGAAAGGCGTACTGGTATACAGCATCAGCGGCCGACCTATCAAGAGCCGCAGCGAAAACCAGCAGCAGCTGATAGATGCTTACGAGAAGAACGACATGGTATTTGCCGTGGGACCAGCCGGTACCGGCAAGACCTATCTCAGCATTGCCCTTGCCGTAAAGGCGCTCAAAGAGAAAGCCATCAAGAAAATCATCCTCTCACGACCAGCCGTAGAAGCCGGCGAAAAACTCGGTTTCCTGCCTGGCGATATGAAAGACAAAATTGACCCATACCTCCAGCCGCTCTACGATGCGCTGGAAGACATGATACCTGCCGTAAAGCTGCAGGATATGATGGAAAAGCACATTATCCAGATTGCTCCGCTCGCCTTTATGCGCGGACGCACACTTAGCGATGCCGTCGTCATCCTCGACGAGGCGCAGAACACAACCTCCCAACAGATTCGCATGTTCCTAACCCGTATGGGCATGAACACCAAGATGATTATCACCGGCGACCTGACACAGATAGACCTGCCACGCGAACAGCGAAGCGGACTGAAAGAGGCGCTCAAGATTCTGGACGGAGTGGAAGGCATCGGAGTGGTGAAACTGGGACAGAAGGATATCGTGCGCCACAAACTCGTAACCCGCATCGTCAACGCATACGATAAGTATGACAAGGAGAGAGCGGAAGCACGGGAAGCCCAGAAAGCAGAAAAAGATAATTCAAAATAATCAGAATTAAGAATGAACAGAATGATTCTTTAAAAATAGATTTCATCAAGAATGCAGATCATAAATAAAGCATATCATAAAGTTCAAAGTTCAAAATTCAAAGTTCAAAGTAAAATGAAAGCATTAACAAAGACAGATTTCCATTTTGATGGACAGAAGAGTGTTTACCACGGTAAAGTACGTGATGTGTATGACATTAACGACGACATCCTCGTGATGGTCGCTACCGACAGAATCTCAGCGTTCGACGTTGTTCTGCCTAAGGGTATCCCTTTCAAAGGACAGGTGCTCAATCAGATTGCAGCTAAGTTCCTGGACACAACTACAGACATCTGTCCAAACTGGAAGTTGGCTACTCCAGACCCAATGGTTACCGTAGGTTTGAAGTGCGAAGGTTTCCGCGTGGAGATGATCATCCGTTCTATCCTCACCGGTAGTGCATGGCGCGAGTATCAGAAGGGCTGCCGCGAGATCTGCGGTGTGAAGTTGCCAGACGGTATGCGCGAGAACCAGCGTTTCCCAGAGCCTATCATCACCCCTACTACAAAGGCTGACGAGGGTCACGACATGAACATCTCTAAGGAAGAGATCATCGCCCAGGGTATTGTTAGTGCAGAGGATTACGCTGTAATGGAAGACTATACACGCCGCATCTTCGCCCGTGGTCAGGAAATCGCTGCCAAGCAGGGATTGATTCTCGTAGATACCAAGTACGAGTTCGGCAAGCGCGACGGCAAGGTTTATCTCATCGATGAGATCCACACTCCAGACTCTAGCCGCTACTTCTATGCAGACGGTTACGAGGAGAAGTTTGAGAAGGGTGAGCCTCAGCGCCAGCTTTCTAAGGAGTTCGTTCGCCAGTGGCTCATCGAGCACAACTTCATGAACGAGCCAGGCCAGACTATGCCAGAGATTACCGACGAGTATGCAGAGAGCGTATCCGACCGCTACATCGAACTGTACGAGCACATCACCGGCGAGAAGTTTGACAAGGCTGCTGAGGAAGGCGACATCGCTGCCCGCATCGAGAAGAACGTAAGCGAGTGGCTTGCTGCACACAAGTAAACTATATATAAATGTATAAGCAAGAACAGATAAAGCCCTACGAGGGCACAGGAGACAAGGGCAAGCTGGTAGAGGAGATGTTCGACAACATCGCCCCTACCTACGATACCCTGAACCACCGTCTCTCGTGGGATATCGATAAGGGATGGCGCAAGAAGGCAATCAGGCGTCTTGCGCCCTTCTCTCCTAAAAAGATGCTCGACATCGCTACCGGTACCGGCGATTTCGCCATCCTTGCCGCACAGATGCTACATCCCGACCATCTGATCGGAGCAGACATCTCGGAAGGCATGATGGAGATAGGCAGACAGAAGGTAAAGCAGCTGGGACTGGAAAACACCATCTCCTTTGCCAAGGAAGACTGCCTCAACCTCTCGTTCCAGGACGAGAGCTTCGACGCTGTAACCGCAGCCTTCGGTATCAGGAACTTCCAGAACCTGGACCAGGGACTGAAGGAAATGTGCCGGGTACTGAAAAAAGGCGGACATCTCTGCATCGTAGAGCTCACCACGCCGGTCAGTTTCCCGATGAAGCAGCTGTTCAGCATCTACAGCAACACTGTCTTGCCGATGTATGGCAAACTCATCAGCAAAGACCAGAGCGCCTACAGTTATCTCAACAAGACCATCGAGGCATTCCCTCAGGGCGAGGTCATGATGGAGGTGTTCAAAAAGGCAGGATTCGCAAAGGCAGAGTTCAAGCGACTCACCTTCGGCATCTGCACACTCTATTTCGCAACCAAATAAAACAAAAATATTATGGACAAGTATGGACTCATAGGTTACCCTCTGGGGCATTCGTTCTCAAAAAACTATTTCAACGAAAAGTTTGAGAACGAGGGCATCGATGCCCAATACATCAACTTCGAGATACCTTCTATCGAAAATCTTACCGAGATTCTCGACTCAAATCCTGAGCTTAAGGGTCTCAACGTCACCATTCCTTACAAGGAGAAAGTGATCAGCTATCTCGACGTGGTAAGCCCTGAGGCGAATGCTATCGGAGCCGTCAACGTGATTAAGGTGGAGCACAGAGGCGAAGATATTTATCTGAAAGGATATAACAGCGATGTAATCGGTTTTACCAAGAGCATCGAACCTTATATCGAGCCTTATCACAAGAAGGCTCTCATCCTGGGTACAGGCGGAGCTTCAAAGGCTATCAACTTCGGTCTGAAATCGCTCGGACTGGAAACAGCCTTCGTGAGTCGATACGAGCGTCCGGGTACTATCCAGTACGAAAAAATCACCCCTGAGGTCATCAAGGAGTATAATGTCATCGTAAACTGTACCCCTGTGGGCATGTATCCACACGTTGACGAGTGTCCTGCGCTGCCTTACGAGGCGATGGACAGCCACACCCTGCTCTACGACCTCATCTACAATCCCGATGAAACCCTCTTCATGAAAAAGGGCAAAGAACAAGGAGCCACAGTAAAGAATGGTTTGGAGATGCTGCTCCTCCAGGCTTTCGCCAGCTGGGATTTCTGGCACCAGGAAAAATAAGCATTTCATAAAGTTCAAAGATCAAACTTCAAAGTTCAAAGTAAGAATATGAGTAACAATAGATATATGATGCGCGGTGTTAGCGCAGCTAAGGAAGATGTTCACAACGCTATCAAGAACATCGACAAGGGTATCTTCCCACAGGCTTTCTGCAAGATTATACCTGATATCTTGGGCGGCGACCCAGAGTATTGTAACATTATGCATGCCGACGGTGCAGGTACCAAGTCTAGCTTGGCTTACATGTACTGGAAGGAGACTGGCGATCTCTCTGTATGGAAGGGTATCGCTCAGGATGCTATCGTGATGAATACCGACGACCTGCTCTGCGTGGGCGCCGTAGACAACATCCTCGTAAGCTCTACCATCGGACGCAACAAGATGCTCATCCCAGGCGAGGTAATCTCAGCTATCATCAACGGTACTGACGACCTGCTCCACGAGATGCGTGAGATGGGTATCGGCATCTATCCTACCGGCGGTGAGACTGCTGACGTAGGCGACCTGGTTCGTACTATCATCGTTGACTCTACCGTTACCTGCCGCATGAAGCGCAGCGATGTCATCAACAACGCCAACATCCGTCCAGGCGATGTCATCGTAGGTCTTTCTTCTACAGGTCAGGCTACTTACGAGAAGAAGTACAACGGCGGTATGGGCAGCAACGGTTTGACTTCTGCCCGCCACGATGTATTCGCCAAGTATCTCGCAGAGAACTATCCTGAGAGCTACGACCACGCCGTGCCAGACGAGTTGGTTTACAGCGGTAAGTATAAGTTGACTGATGAGGTAGAGGGTTCACCTATCAATGCCGGCGAGTTGGTTCTCTCTCCTACCCGTACCTACGCTCCGGTCATCAAGAAGATTCTCGACGAGCTCCGCCCAGAGGTTCACGGTATGGTTCACTGCACCGGTGGTGCCCAGACCAAGGTTCTTCACTTCGTAGGCGAGAACTGCAAGGTAGTGAAGGACAACATGTTCCCAGTACCTCCACTCTTCAAGGCGATCCACGACTGCTCAGATACCGACTGGAAGGAGATGTATCAGGTATTCAACATGGGTCACCGCATGGAGATCTACGTACGTCCTGAGGTTGCCGAGAAGGTTATCGCCATCAGCAAGAGCTTCAACATCGATGCCCAGATTGTGGGTCATATCGAAGAAGGCAAGCGCAGCCTGACCATCAAGAGCGAATTCGGAATATTCGAATACTAAAAATAGAATTATAATTAATGGATAATAACAACATATTACAGAAGCTAGAAGGCTTAGAGAGCCGATACGAGGAAGTAAGCACCCTCATTACCGACCCAGATGTCATCGCCGACCAGCCACGCTACGTGAAGCTCACCAAGGAATGGAAAGACCTGGGTGACATCATGGACGCACGCAAGCGATACATCAACTGCCTGAACAGCATCAAGGAGGCAAAGGACATCCTTGCCAACGAGAGCGATCCGGAAATGAAGGAGATGGCTCGCGAAGAACTCAACGAGAACGAGGCGCTGCAGCCTAAACTCGAAGAAGAAATCAAGATTGCGCTGGTACCTAAGGACCCAGAAGACGCCAAGAACGTACAGATGGAAATCCGAGGCGGTGCCGGAGGCGACGAGGCAGCCCTCTTTGCAGGCGACCTATTTAATATGTATAAGAAATACTGCGAATCGAAGGGATGGACCGTCAGCGTGACTTCTGTTTCTGAAGGCGCAGTAGGTGGATACAAGGAAATCGACTTCGCTGTAAGCGGTACTGACGTTTACGGTACATTGAAGTACGAATCAGGTGTTCACCGTGTTCAGCGTGTGCCTGCTACTGAAACTCAGGGCCGTATGCACACCTCAGCTGCTACCGTGGCTGTATTGCCAGAGGCAGACAAGTTTGAGGTGAACATCAACGAAGGTGACATCAAGTGGGATACCTTCCGAAGCTCAGGTGCCGGTGGTCAGAACGTGAACAAGGTGGAGTCTGGAGTACGTCTCCGCTATCCTTGGAAGAACCCTAACACAGGCGAGGTAGAGGAAATCCTCATCGAGTGTACCGAGACCCGTGACCAGCCAAAGAACAAGGAGCGTGCCTTGAGCCGCCTCTATACATTCATCCACGACCGTGAGCA
>ERZ869983.106-NODE-106-length-28046-cov-5.368301_pt1 | contig 28046 bp, 22 predicted proteins | sample MGYA00521106_ERZ869983 | MGnify/ENA primary metagenome ERZ869983 (study PRJEB32232, sample SAMN07284972) | human gut metagenome | biome: human-associated habitat; material: feces | host: Homo sapiens | place: Tanzania | collected 2014-04-05 ...
ACAGTCTGTTGTGTTGCTTGAAAACAATGGGGTGTTGCCTTTGAAAAATGTCAAAAGGGTTCTGCTGACAGGGCCTAATGCCAATTCTATGTGGGCGATGTGTGGAGACTATTCTTTCCCAAGCATGTTCTACTTCTGGAAAGGATGGCAGAAACAGTGGAGCGACAAGAATCTGCCGAAGATTGTGAAACTGAAGGAGGCTATGGAAACTCGTAAACCAGAAGGGGTTGACGTGGCTTATGCTCGGGGATGCGACTGGACGGAAGAGATAGAGACGAAATATGCAGAGACAGGTGACAAGCGTGCATGGGAATACCAGTTGTTGCACCGTAAGGTGGATTCTGGGGAGAAAGCTGATCAAAAAGTGGCGTTGGACATGGCTCGCGAAAGTGATGTGATTATCGCTGCGGTGGGTGAAAATGTAATGCTTTGCGGAGAAAACAGAGACAGACAAGGTTTACGCTTACCTGGTAAGCAAGAGGAATTTGTGGAAAAACTGCTGGCAACAGGAAAACCTGTTGTGCTCGTTGTCTTTGGAGGACGTGCACAGATTATCTCGAAAATCTCTAAGAGATGCGCTGCTGTCATACAAGCATGGTACCCTGGTGAAGAGGGTGGTCATGCGGTAGCAGACATCCTTTATGGTAGAATTTCGCCGTCTGCAAAATTGTCGGTGAGCTATCCCAATACGGAAATAGATGAACCAATCTGTTATAATGAGAAAATCGAACAGGATGAACGCATAGAATGGCCGTTTGGATACGGACTGTCTTATACGCAGTTCTCGTATGGAAATCTGAACATGGTAAAGGAGAGTCCTACTGATAACGATGCGGTGGAATTGACATTTACCTTGACTAATGCAGGAAAGATGAAAGCCGATGAGGTGGCGCAGATTTATCTCTCTCCAACAGACAAAAAGCAACAAATCCGACCGATACAATTGCAAGGATTTGCACGTGTGACGCTTGAGCCTGGAGAAACAAAAACTGTTGGGATTAAACTTTATACCGAGCAGTTTGGCTATTATTCTAACAATGGAAAGCGTCAATGGAATGTTGATCCTGGTAAATATGAAGTTAAGGTGGCTTCTTCTTCACAGGACATCAGACTGAAGCAAACGATAGTTCTTAAAGGTAAGAAAATAACCAAACCTTTACGAGAACACTATTTCTCTGTTGCGACGGTGAAGTAACGGCTATGAATTGATATGATTCCCGACTGTCATAACGCGTTTTGGCTCAGCGCATAAGAGGATGTTATAAGTAAAATGGTTGAGCGAAACGCATAGAGGTTGTGGAAACCACATGAAGACAATCATCCCGTTGGAGTGTCTGGAGAGGACAAGTCCAACGGGATGATTTTTTTTGTTTATCGTAAGTTCTTATTGTTTGCTGCAAAGCAATTTTTTACCGTAAAGAGGCTGTCAAGCTTCAGACTTTGGTGTGGCAGGAGTGATCTTGCTTTGAGGCGTATTGGATTTCTTGTGGTGATTTCCATTGGGTCTCCTACGTTTGCGCTTCTGTTGTCCGTCTTTCGACTGTGTGCTTGTCACAGAGTCTTGGGAGGATTTTACGGAAGGTTGCTCACCTGACGATGGCTTGGTGCTGCGTCGCTTGTTGCGAGTTTTGTTGCCGTTAGGCTTACGGTTGTTGCTGCGACCACCACGACCGCGCGTGTTCTTACGTGGTGCATTGGGCTCGTATTTAGGCCCTTCTCCCAATCCTTCAGGGATAGGAATCTTGACAATTTCCTTTTCAAGGAAACGCTCTATGTCGGCAAAGGCACGCATGTCCAATTCAGAGACAAAAGTGATGGCAACACCATCGCGTTGCGCACGTGCTGTGCGTCCGATGCGATGGACGTAGTCTTCTGCATCATGAGGTACATCATAGTTGATGACCATCAAAATGTCGTCAATATCAATGCCTCGCGACACAATGTCTGTTGCAACGAGCACATCTACCTGACCCGTCTTAAACCGATACATGACATCGTCGCGCTCCTGCTGGCTGAGGTCGCTGTGCATGGGTGCGCAGTTGATGTTCATGCGTTTGAGTTCGCGAGTAATGTCCTTTACCTTGTCTTTCTTGCCGGAGAAGATGATGACTCGTTGAAGTTCTCCTGCCTTGAAGAGATGGCGGATGATGTTGATCTTCTGCGGTTCGTAGCATACGTATGCTGACTGCTGAATCTTTTCTGCCGGTTTTGATACGGCAATCTTCACCTCGACAGGGTTGGTCAAAAGTGTACGTGCCAATTGCTGAATTTTGTCGGGCATGGTGGCGGAGAACATGATAGTCTGGTGATTGTCGGGCAGTAGTTTTGCAATCTGCAGGATATCGTCAGAGAATCCCATGTCCAACATACGGTCGGCTTCGTCGAGGATAAAGAATGAAAGACGGGAGAGATCTACATGCCCCATGCGAATATGGGACAGGAGACGTCCTGGGGTGGCAATAATCACGTCGGCGCCCATTTTAAGTCCCTTGGTCTCTTGGTCAAAGCGAGAACCATCGTTTCCGCCATAGATGGCAACACTCGACACATCGTCGAGATAATAGCCGAAGCCTTGCATGGCTTGGTCTATCTGTTGGGCAAGTTCGCGAGTCGGAGACATGACGATGCAATTGACGGCATCGTGTGGGAAACCACCATCGTCAAGCATGCTGAGTACGGGCAGGAGATAGGCTGCCGTCTTTCCTGTTCCTGTCTGGGCGACACCAATAAGGTCGCGCCCGTCGAGAATTTGCGGAATGCATTGTTCCTGGATGGGAGTCATTTCCTCGAAGCGCATGTCATAGAGCGCGTCGAGGATATTATCGTTGAGGTATGTTTCTTCGAATGTCACTTTTCCTATTTTAAATTAATAATGTATTAGTTAGGGGCGTGTCGGTAGCAATAGTAGGCTATAAACACATAGAGAATGTTTGGAATCCATGCGGCTAATGCCGGTGGTGTGTCAGCATTGATAGCGAAGGTGGCACATACCGTTTGTAGAAGAATATAGGCGAATGACAATGCGAGGCCAATGCCTAAGTATAGTCCCATGCCGCCTTTTCGTTTTCTTGAAGATAGTGAAACACCTATAATGGTGAGGATAAAGGAGGCGAATGATGAGGCGATACGCTTGTGGTATTCTACCTCATATTGTACAACATTGCTTGAACCGCGAGACTGTTGTTTCGAGATGTATTGCCTGAGTTCAGGAGAGGTGAACGTTTCCTGCTGACCTTTGGAGAAGATGAGGTCCATCGGTTCCATTTGGATCAGGGTGTCGAGTTCCATGCCACTTTGAATTTCCTCTCTCAAACCTTTCAGTTTACGAATCTTGTAACTGCGAGCTTTCCAATGGTAGCGTGAATCAGAAATCGTGTCGTATTGAATAACGCTGGCAGTCATGTGGCTTACCATCTTCTTGTTTTCAAATTTGTAGAGTGAAAAGCCGAATCCGGTCTTGTGGACATCATCGTATTGTGAAATATAAGCGACGACACCTTTATCCACCATCAACTGAATATTGCTTGCCGATGTATTCTTCTTATTATTCTTATAGAGCGATTCAAAGTCATGGCGGACTACCGTTCCTTTAGGGATGACGTAAGCGCCAAGATAGAAGTTGAGCATGGCGATGAGTGCCGCAGAGATAATATAGGGGCGGAGCAAGCGTTTGAAACTCATTCCGCACGCCAACATGGCAATAATCTCTGAGTTGCCTGCCAGTTTAGAGGTGAAGAAGATGACCGCTATGAAAACGAATAGTGGCGAGAAAAGATTGGCAAAATAGGGGATGAAGTTGGCATAGTAGTCGAACACAATAGCACGCAATGGTGCGTGATAGTTGGTGAACTTGGTGAGGTTGTCATTGACGTCAAACACGATAGATATCGAGATGATGAGTGCAATGGAGTAGATGTATGTGCCAATGAACTTCTTGATGATGTACCAGTCGATGCGCTTGATGTAATGCAGCGGATTGCATTTCTTCATCCATCGCAATTTGTGCCAGGGGAGTTTCCTGAGCCATTTGATGATGGGATGAAGCAGGATGAGCAGGCGCAACCAGATGCGTCTGATACGTGCAGCTATTTCTTTGAGTTTTCTCTTCATCGTTAAGTGTGTCTGTAGGGGTTCTTATCTTCGACGACCAAGGTTGTCAATCACCGAGCGCTTCCATTGCACGAAGTCACCCTGTTCGATGTGTTGGCGTGCGTCGGTCACAAGGCGCAGGTAGAATGCCAGATTGTGTATGCTGGCAATCTGCATGGCAAGTAACTCTTGAGCCTTGAACAGGTGGTGGAGGTATGCTTTGGTGTGTATGCGGTCGATGTCGCAGCCGTCGGGATCAATGGGCGAGAAGTCTGCCTCCCATTTCTTGTTGCGCATGTTCATTGTGCCCTCATAGGTGAACAGCATGGCATTACGGCCGTTGCGAGTGGGCATGACGCAGTCAAACATGTCAACACCACGTTCGATGGCTTCGAGAATGTTCTGTGGCGTTCCTACACCCATCAGGTAGCGAGGCTTGTCTTTGGGCAGTATCTCATTGACCACTTCAATCATCTCGTACATCACTTCTGTGGGTTCGCCGACAGCTAATCCTCCGATAGCATTTCCGTCGGCACCCTTGTCTGCCACAAATTTGGCAGCCTCTCGGCGGAGGTCTTTATAGGTGCAGCCTTGTACGATAGGGAAGAGACTTTGACGATAGCCGTAAAGTGGTTCGGTTTCGTCGAGTCGCTTGATGCATCGGTCGAGCCAGCGTTGGGTCATCATGAGCGATTTCTTGGCATAGTTATAGTCGCTTTGTCCTGGTGGACATTCGTCGAAGGCCATCATGATGTCTGCTCCTATCACGCGTTCGGTATCCATCACATTTTCAGGAGTAAAGAAGTGTTTGGAACCGTCGATGTGTGAACGGAATTCGCAGCCTTCCTCGCGGAGTTTTCGTATGCCAGTCAATGAGAATACCTGGAAACCGCCGGAGTCGGTTAGGATAGGGCGGTCCCATGTATTGAATTGATGGAGTCCGCCTGCTTGACGGAGCACTTCCAGTCCTGGCCGAAGGTAGAGATGATAAGTGTTTCCAAGTATAATCTGTGCCTTGACTTGTTCGCGGAGTTCTGAGAAATGTACACCTTTGACGCTTCCAACGGTTCCTACGGGCATGAAGATAGGAGTCTTGATCTGTCCGTGGTCTGTGGTGATAAGGCCTGTTCGTGCGTCGCTGGCAGAATCTGTATGTTGCAGTTCAAATGTCATTTGCTGTCTTTGTTGTCGTCTTGGATGGTGAAGTCCAATGGGTTATCTACTATCTCGTCTGTTAATGCGAAGTTCCATACGTCTTGTACGTTTTCGACATAATGGAATTCTACGCCTTTGAGATAAACTTCAGGAATCTCTTCAATGTCCTTGCGGTTTTCCTGACACATCAGAATGTCTGTGATTCCGGCACGTTTGGCAGCGAGGATCTTCTCCTTGATGCCGCCAACGGGAAGTACTTTTCCTCGAAGCGTTATTTCGCCGGTCATGGCTGTGTTGCGACGCACTTTACGTTGGGTCAGGGCAGAGGCGATGCTGGTTGCAATGGTGATTCCTGCTGATGGTCCGTCCTTGGGCGTCGCACCTTCTGGAACGTGGATGTGTATGTTCCAGTTGTCGAAAATGCGATAATCGATATGAAGTGTATCTGCGTGTGCTTTTACATATTCAAGAGCGAGAATGGCACTTTCTTTCATGACGTCACCGAGGTTTCCTGTCAGCGTGAGTTTTGCACCCTTTCCTTTCGAGAGTGAGGTTTCGATGAAGAGGATTTCACCGCCAACGCTTGTCCATGCGAGTCCTGTGACCACTCCGGCGTAGTTGTTGCCTTGATAGATGTCGCGATAGTAAGGTGGTTTGCCCAACAGTCCTTCGAGTTCAACGGGAGTGATTTTAGAGAAAGGCAGGGTTCCGCTTTCCGCCACTTTAAAGGCTATTTTGCGCAAGGCCTTGTTGATTTGTTTCTCCAGTTGGCGCACACCGCTTTCCCGCGTATATTGCTCTATGATTTTCTCTGTGGCAGCCTTGGTGAAGGTGAGTCGGCTGTCTGCCAGTCCCGTATTCTCTTTTTCGCGTGGGATGAGGTGTCGCTTAGCAATCTCTTGTTTCTCTTCGGTAATATAGCCACTTACTTCGATGATTTCCATGCGGTCGAGTAGGGGTTTGGGAATGGTGCCGAGATTGTTGGCCGTTGCAATAAACATGACTTTCGACAGGTCGTAGTCCAGATCGAGATAGTTGTCGTGGAAGGCATTGTTTTGCTCAGGATCGAGTACTTCGAGAAGTGCTGAGGCAGGATCGCCATTATGGGTATTCTGCGTCACCTTGTCTATTTCGTCGAGTATGAATACGGGATTGCCAGTCCCTGCCTTCTGCATGTTTTTGATGATGCGTCCTGGCATGGCTCCAATGTAGGTTCTACGGTGTCCGCGTATTTCAGCTTCGTCGTGTAGTCCTCCAAGTGAGACGCGCACGTATTTTCTGTTTAGTGCGTCGGCGATGGATTTGCCCAGACTGGTTTTTCCGACTCCTGGAGGGCCGTAGAGGCAAAGAATAGGCGACTTGAGGTTGCCTCTGAGCGAGAGCACAGCGATGTATTCGAGGATTCTCTCCTTGACTTTCTCCATGCCGTAGTGGTCACGGTTAAGGATTCGTTGTGCACGCTTCAGATTGAGGTCATCCTTGGTGTATTCGTTCCATGGCAGCGAAACAAGAGTCTGGAGGTACGTCAGTTGGATGTTGTAGTCCGGACTTTGTGGGTTGAGCTGATCGAGTTTCTCCATCTCGCGCTTGAATACTTTGGCGGTTTCGTTGCTCCATTTCTTTTTGGCAGCTTTTTCCAGCAGGTCTTTCTTTTCAGGCGAAGCCTCATTGCCCATTTCAGCCTGAATGTTCTTGATCTGTTGCTGGAGGAAGTAGTTGCGCTGTTGCTCGTCGAGGTCTTCGTGGGTCTTCTTGCGAATTTCAAGTTTCAAGGTCTGCAATTCTTGCTGCTTGTTCATGTGTTTGATCATCATGAAGAGGCGATCCTTGAGGTTTGAGGTGTTCAGAAGGTCTATGCGTTCGCTTACGTTTTCCACAAAGTTGCTACAGATGTAGTTGAGCGCGATGAGGTTGTTGCCGATGTTTCTCACGGAGAATGATGCTTCATCGGGCATTTCATCGTTCATGTCGATAAACTCTGTTGTAACGTCGCGCAGGGTGCCTATGGCTGTGTTGAACTCTTTGTCGTTCTGTTCTGGGATTTTCTCATCGTATGGGAGTACGTGTGAAAGCATGAATTTGTCGTTGGGTATTTCATCACCCAATACGATGCGTCGTAGTCCCTGCACGATGGCGGTGACCTTGTTGTTAGGCAAACTGATAATCCTTACGAGTTTGGCCATTACTCCAATCTTATAGATGTCGTTTTGGGTTGGAAATTCCGTATTGGCTGAATACTGGCAGCATACGGCAAAGAGCGAGTCTTCTTTCTCTGCTTTCTTGAGTAGTTTAAGACTCTGGTCCCGTCCCACGAGGATGGGGTTGACAACTCCCGGAAACATTACAACATTGCGTACTGTCAATACTGGCAAGACTTCCGGTACTTCGATGCTTGTTAAATCTTTGTAATCTCCCTCTATATCAGCAATTAGAGGGAATGTTTTATTTTGGTATTTACTCATTCTCTGTTTAAAATAGTGCTTTTAGCTTGCAAAGGTACTGCAATCCTACGGAATATCAAAAGAAAAACGTTGTTTTCTTTATATAAAAGGTGTATAGTACTTGCAGAAAACGGTTTTAAAGCATGAAAATGGGCGTAAAAAGGCATATAGACTAATAAATCTCAGCCACGTGGTTGCTTTTCTGACCGTTTATTCCGCGCTTGAGGAATAGAATCAGTTGGATGTTTTTCCCTACGGTCATTTCTTTTTCCATATCCGGTTTCATTGTTGATGTACTGGCGAAGCCTTCTTTGGAGATGGTGCCTTCGGGAGTGGTTGGAATGTCTGACAGGATGGTGTATCTGATGTAATGTTGTGCGGGATTTGCGTATGTGATCTTGGCAGAATAGGATCCAAAGGATTCACGTCCTTTGTAGCGGTCTAAAATATTGACGATTGCTGCCGATTTGAATGGGTCTCCGTTGCTGATAATAGGACAGAATTGAATGAACATTCCTTTTCGAACGGTTGTTCGTGCAGGTAGTGTTGCGGTAATTGTTTTTCTGTCGGCAACGTAATGATGCGACATATTGTCAAAGATGTGGATGTGTCCGTGCGTCTCGTCAATTCCGTCGATATATCCGGTTTTTATAGGAAAGACGTGGTTTGGCGCTTTTGTTGAGGCTACAATCTCGACAATCCTTTTGTGGCCGTCTTTGCTGAATGTGACGGAAACATCGTAAACCTTTCCGATGATTTCGTAAGGCCGGCAAGGGAATTGATGGCTGTCTGCAATCAGCGACATACCATTTGCTGCAACCATTTTGACAAACCGATAGGCGCGTCCTGCTTTGATTTTCTCAAACAATGATACTGCGTACATGCTTATAATATCGTCAGAGTTTTCATTGCGTGCCTCAGGATGATGCAGTCTGTAGGATTGCAAGGCCCGATCTATGCGTTCTTGTAGGGATAGGTACAGCTTTCCGTCTTTGCCTTTTTGTTTTTGGCGGTCCTCATCTCTCAGACAGGAAGTGTGGTTGCACATGTCGAGAAAGCGAGGCAGTTGAAAGTCTGTATAGGTTGTGCTAATCTTAACCGCCATATCCATCATGCAGGAATTGATGAGTGACGGTTTGTCGGTGCGCAGTTTGATATAAGCTAATAATAATGTGCGTGAGGTCTCTGAACCAATGGTTTTGTAGTTTTGGCGCAGGTATCTGTATATTTCCCAACAAGTTGCTTCGGGATGTGAACTTCCTGTTGAGATAGAGCTGACGAGTTCTTCCCATGAGGGTACTTTGGCGTCTTGGTTATTAGTCATTGTTGCTTTGGTATTTGGGTTTCTTAGGTGCAAATTTACAGGTTATAATTCTTATTGCCAAACGAAAGGCTCTTTTTTTTTGTGCAGACTTTCTGCTTTTTATATTTGACTGACGGGCGCAACTTTTGACGAGAGTCTTAGCGCTCGGCTTCGGGATGCCGTCGGGATGAGTTCGGGATGTTATCATCCTTCTTCCTACGTAGTGAGTCCCCAGTAAGTCCCCAAAACTTATTGGGTATTGGGACACTCGTAGGAGAGACTTCCTGACAGCATAAGAAGTAAATAGGATGAAATCTCACGATAAAAACCATCTTTTTGTCTGTTGAATTGTATTTGTTATCCTAATCTTCTATTCATTTCCACAAAAAGCATGAAGATATTTGGTGATGACAATGAATTTTTGTAATTTCGCAACATCAAAACAAGAAAGATACATAACATAAAACAATGAAAAGATATGAAGAGATTTTTTTGGACTGCAGTGCTATTATTTCCATTTGTCAGCGCTATGTTTGCAGGTAATCTGAATCTTGCGGAAATCAGTAAATGGCAATACCGCGGCGATGGCATCAGAGCGGTGAAAACTGCCCAAGATGGTGAGACTTATACGCAACTGTCGTCAGACGGACGTAAGGTAAAGAGTCATTCCTTTAAAACAGGAAAGACCGTTTCGGTGCTTTTCGACCTTGATGTGGTGAAAACCGCCGGCGTCGATTATATCGATGGCTATATGGTCAGCCCCAACGGTCGGCAGATGCTGATACAGACGCATACGGAAAGTATTTATCGTCACTCGTTCAAAGCAGAGTACTATTTGTATAATATGGGAAGCAACAGAATGGTTCCCCTGTCGAAAAACGGACCTCAGCAGACTCCGCTTTTCTCACCTGATGGATCATTGGTGGCTTTTGTGCGTGACGGCAACATATTTCTGGTCAAATTGCTCTATGATAATGCTGAGGTGCAAGTGACGAAGGACGGAAAGCGCAATGCCATCATCAACGGAATCCCTGACTGGGTCAATGAGGAGGAGTTTGCCAACGACCGCTCTATGATATTTACAGCCGACAGCCGTGTGCTGGTCTGGGTGAAATATGATGAGAGTAAGGTAAAACAGTACAGCATGCCGCTCTTCAAAGGGCTGAATCCCGAATACAAGCAGTATGATGAGTATCCTGGCGCTTATACTTACAAGTATCCTGTGGCTGGTGCCGACAATGCCACAACCTCGGTGTGGAGCTTTGATATTGCAAGTCGTCAGACACGCCAGTTGCAAGTACCCATTGATGCTGATGGCTATGTGCCTCGCATCAAGCAGATGGGCGATGCCTCCAAGGTGATGGTGACAACACTTAACCGCCATCAGGATTGTCTGCGCATCTATGCGGTCAACCCCTTGTCAACCCTTTGCCAACTGCTCATAGAAGAGCGTGACGCTAAATATTTAAAGGAAGAGTGTGTTACAAGTCTCGTTGTGACAAACCGTTACATCCTTCTGCCCAGTCAGCGTGACGGATGGTTGCATTTGTATCTCTATAATACCAACGGACAATTGCTGCGTCAGGTAGAAACAGGAAATTATGACGTGGCAGATGTGTATGGCGTGGATGATGCAACAGGAGATGTCTATTACGCAAGTCACGAACAGAGTGCCGTAGAACAACAGGTCTATGTGGCTCACTCGAATGGAAAACGCAATTGCCTGACACCCAAAAAAGGATGGAACAGCGCCATCTTTGCCAAGGGCTTTAAGTACTTCATCAGCCAGTGGAGCGATATCAATACGCCTGCCGTATTCTCACTTTGCGACCAACGGGGGAAAACACTCTCGACACTTGTAGATAACCGAGAACTCAACGGTTGGTTGAAGAGCATGAATTTGGGTAAACGCGAACTCTTCACGCTGACCACAGCAGATGGAGTCAACCTCAATGGATGGATGGTAAAACCTGCAGATTTCAATCCGTCGAAGAAATATCCGGTCATCATGTTCCAATATAGCGGTCCTGGTAGTCAGAGTGTCAAGAATGCATGGGGAGTGGGAATGGCAGGTCAAGGTGCCATGCTTGAACAATATCTGGCGCAACGTGGCTATCTGTGTGTCTGTGTTGATGGACGTGGAACAGGTGCAAGAGGTGCAGAATTTGAAAAGTGTACGTATCTGCAGATGGGTGAACTCGAATCACACGACCAGGTGGAAGCGGCTTTGTGGCTGGCAAAACAGGAATACGTTGATGGGCAGCGCATGGCCATTTGGGGATGGAGCTTTGGAGGCTTCAACACGTTGATGTCTATGTCTGAAGGACGTGGCGTGTTCCGTGCAGGTATTGCTATTGCACCGCCAACATCTTGGAAGTATTACGACACCATTTATACCGAACGATTCATGCGTACGCCGAAAGAGAATCCCAATGGTTACGATATCACCCCCATCAAGCGTGCTGCGCAGTTGCAAGGCAGTCTGTTGCTCTGCCATGGAATGGCTGACGACAATGTCCACTTCAGAAATACAGCAGAATACACAGAAGCTCTGGTGCAGGCGGATAAAGATTTCAGCCAATTGGTTTATACCAATCGCAACCATAGTATCGCAGGAGGAAACACACGCAATCATCTCTTCCGCCAGTGTGTGAAATTCTTCGACAAGGAACTCAAATAAGCAAATAGCAACTTCCTTCAACTCAAACGGTTCTGACAATGAAAAGAACAATGAGATACCATTGGATATCCATATCAAATAAACTCCTTATATATCGGCAATTATGAAACTAAACAAAACATTTATGACAATTGGACTGGCTTCGGGCATCATACTGATGTCAGAAGCTTCTGCAATGACCACCATGTCAGGAGCGGAAAGAGTCAACCCCTTGCTCATTGAAAGCAAACTGCCTTTTGGCGCTCCCGATTTCAATGTGATCAACGAGGCAGACTATTTGCCTGCTATTGAAGCAGCTGTGAAAATTCAACGCGACAATATCAAGAAGATTGTCAATAGTAAGGAAACACCGACCTTTGCAAACACGATTCTGCCCTATGAAGAGAGTGGGGTGTTGCTTGACCGTATCAGTAATGTATTCTTCGGACTGACCAGCGCACACAAAACAAAGGTTATTGCCGATACAGAAGAGAAGGTAACACCGATTCTTGCTGATTTGGAAAATGAGATTACATTCAATCCTGAACTCTTCAAACGCATAAGATATGTCTATGAGCATGAGAAAAATCAGCTCAAGGGCGAAGATGCAAGACTGTTGGAAGTCATTTATAAAGGCTTCGTCAGGGCTGGCGCACTGCTCTCTGCCAGCGACATGGAGCGGATGAAGCAAATCAATATGCGACTCTCAGAACTCAGTCAGCAATGGGGAAAACTCTTGTCTGATGCTACCAATCATGCTGTCGTATGGATCAATACCAAAGACGAATTGGCTGGACTCTCAGAGGCAGATATTGCACAGTGTGAGAAAGATGCACAGAGTAGGGGAGGTAAGGCTCCTTATTGTATTGTGATCATCAATACCACACAGCAACCCATACTGGCAAACCTCGCCAATCGCGATGTGCGACGTCGGGTATATGAGGCTTCTATACACCGGGCAGATGGTACTAATCCTCAGTTCAATACTTTCTCTATTGTTGTTGAAACCGCAAAACTGCGTGCTGAAAAGGCGAAGTTGATGGGCTACGACAATTATGCTGACTATTCCCTGGAAAAAGCCATGGCGAAAAATTCAGGCAATGTATATGATTTCCTCCACAAACTGATTGCTGACTATTCACCCAAGGCAGACCAGGAAACGAAGGCGATAGAGGACTATGCCAAAAAGACCATGGGCAGCGACTTTAAGTTGCAACCCTATGACAGGTTCTATTTCTCATCGAAGATGAAAAAAGAACAGCTCAACATTTCCGATGACGAGATCAAACCTTATTTTAATATCGACAGCGTACAGGTCAATGGCGTTTTCTATGCAGCCCATCGTGCCTATGGCTTGACTTTCAAGCAGCGCAAAGATATTCCGACCTACCATCCCGACATGAAGGTCTTTGAGGTAATCGACAAAGATGGAAAACCCATTGCACTCTTCTATAGCGACTATTTCCGTCGCCCCACAAAGCGTGGCGGTGCGTGGATGAGTGCCTTTGCCAAACAATGCGGACTGCGTCATCAGTTGCCAGTCATTTATAATGTGTGCAATTATGCCAAAGCACCGGACGGTCAGCCCACCCTCATCACTTGGGATGAGGTCTGCACACTCTTCCATGAGTTTGGACATGCCCTCCATGGCATACTCTCTGATTGCAAATACAACACATTATCCGGAACTGCCGTACCTCGTGATTTCGTAGAAATGCCGTCACAGTTTAATGAGTCGTTTGCCACGGTACCCGAAGTGTTCGACCATTTCGCACGCCATACAGAGACAGGAGAACCCATGCCTGAGGCACTTAAAGAGCGTATGTTGAAATCCATCAATTTCCATGCAGCCTACGCCTTGGGAGAGAACCTCGCAGCCACTTGTCTTGACATGGCATGGCACCACATCGGCCAGCAAGAGATTCCTACTGCCGATAAAGCCCAGGAGTTTGAAAAACAGGCGTTGCAGCAAGTGGGATTGCTCAACAACCAAATACCACCTCGTTACATCACTTCTTACTTCAACCACGTCTGGGGTGGAGGCTATGCAGCAGGTTATTACAGTTATCTGTGGACAGAGGTGCTGGCAGTAAATGTGGCGGACTATTTTGCCAAGCATGGTGCTTTGAATCCTGCCGTAGGTCAGGCTTTCCGTGACAAGATCCTGAGCAGAGGCAATACCAAAGACCAGATGTTGATGTTTACAGACTTTACCGGTATGCAACAGCCAGATGCTTCTGGCTTGCTGAAGGCAAGAGGACTTTGATAGATTCTGCTATGAAACAATTATTATTGGTATGTGTAGGAAGCTTTTTTGGCGGTGGACTTCGATATCTTGTATCGAAGTTCACAAGCCAATGGCTTGCCTCCACTTTCCCAATGGGAACTTTCATCGTCAATGTATTGGGATGTTTCCTTATCGGCATTCTTTCAGGATGTGCAATGGGTGGACATCTCTCGCCAAACACTAAGCTATTGTTGGTTACTGGCTTTTGTGGTGGTTTTACCACATTCAGTACCTTTATGAACGAAAATTTGCTTTTAGCACGAGGCGGCCAACAATCCTTAACGCTACTTTATATGGTATTAAGTCTTTTCTGTGGACTTATAGCAGTTATCGTAGGTTATTGGCTCGCAAGTAAATGATAGCCCCATTGGAGTCAACGAAAGCGGTGCATTCTCTTTCATCAAGAGATGCACCGCTTTTTGTCGCACACGGATTTTTTTGTGTTGGTGCTCCGGAAAAGGTCACAAAGATATTCTGGAGCAGCAAAGACAGAGTGAGAGCTCCATTTCACTCTGTTGAGTCGCGTCAGAATAAACCAAAGGCAAATCACGGAAATTTTTGCGTTGGTGCTCCGGAAAAATGTCACACAGAAATCACAGAAATCACGGAAAAGATTCTAGTTAAAGATTTTGTTCAAGATTCTAGTTAAGATTTCGAGCATCTCCGATGCGATCCATAATAAAACCCTCCCCAAAAGCGAGGTACTCGAGCGCATTTTCAGTTGAGATTTTAGTTGAAGATTTTATTTCCGCATAAAACCCGTTTAAATTCCGATGATCCGATGATTCGTCTAAATTCCGATGATCCGTGTGCGTTTTAGGAAACTGTTATATTGTTATATTGTAACGCTTGGGGTTGATGACATAGACCAGTCCCCGTGTTATTCTACATCAATACAAAATTGGTGGATCTTTTCATCAATCAGTCCGATGAGCATAAGTCCAACGACATGACATGATAGAAAAAACGTGTTAAGCAAAACGCCATTTCATTAACACGTTGCATGCGACATGTTAAGCAAGTCGGTGTTTGGTTAACATGATAATTCGAACAGGTTACACCTTATATATAATAGGTGGTTAGCCGTATTGTGGGCTAACCACCTATCGTTACGTTAGGGATCGACGTTTAATTCCAAGAATTCAATATCTATAGGCGATGGTATATCTTCCGAGGTTGTCATTGTCTGCTTATTTCCGGAGTTTTCAACTATTAAATCCGTGAAAGCCATTGCCATCCATGTGCGGATTGCATTTCCAAAACTGTTATATTATAACGCTTGACATTCAAAATCGTTTATGAAACTGTTATATTGTTATATTGTAACGCTTGGGATTGATGACATGAACCTCTCATTGAGAGGCTTTGCGCCTTCTGTGCTTGACGTAATCATCCACAAAAAGCAGTTTTTCTGCAATTTTTCGTTTTTTATCCTGAACTGGGGTAAATTATCTAAACGTGACATGCTCTTAGTTCACGTTTTTGTATTAAAAGCATTGAAAATGGTTTTATTTGCACAAATTATTAGATTTACAGAATTAGTTTACTTAAATAATCTTAAATTCGTATATAGACATTAATATTTCTAATCCTTTTTACTAACATCTTAATTATTTTCTTTACCTTTGCTATCGGATTGTATAGTCAGACTGCAGTTGTCGCCGTAAGACGAGTTCTTTCATGATAACCGAGTCGGCAGCCTACGCCGTGCTGAGTGTAGTGAAATCAGCCATGACATATCTATACGAAAGCGGGCATGGGTGGGAAGACAATCCAGACATAGAAGGCGTTTATCTGACGCTCTGTTTAAGACACATCGAAATCTTGCAACCATATCGATATTTTGGTCTTGAATGTAGCAACGGTAGATGTCCCGGGTGTGATTATATCAAAACCCGTGGAGACCTTGTAAGCATAGATTGTACCCTTTGGGTGCAGTAAAATGTTTTATATAGGTCTCTTTATGGTGATGATTTTCATATCGGCGTGGGCTCTGACGTTGTCTGTTCAACCAAAATAGGCAATGCAAGAGCCTCGATGTGTGGGATAGGCAGCAAGAGGATCTCACGCTTTTTTGTGTCAATTTATTAACTGGGTTCTGCTTAGAATAAGTTAACACCGATATGAAAGTCGATGAACGTGCATCACGATATGTACGCACCATAGGAGGTGGTGAAACTCCTCCCTGTGTTGGATTTACCTCCAATACCCTCCCCAAAGCTCAAAGTGATGTTTTCGCAGAGAGTTCACAAACAGGGGTGTCCACCAGAAATGCACATAAAGCAGTAATGCCTAAAGCACAAAAAAAGGAAGATGGTTCACATTGGTATGTCTTACGCACCACTTATGGTAGAGAAAAAAAAGCATACGACTACTTGACAACCCAAGGCGTTATGGCTTTCTATCCAACGATTAATTCGGTTAAACTTATAAATGGTAAACGCAAAGTTGTTACCGAGTCACGTTTACCAAATATTTTCTTCGCCTACGGCACAGAAGAGCAACTCAAAACTTTTGTTTACGACAACGCAAACCTCTCATTTCTTCGTTTTTATTATCATCATACACATATTGGCAATAGAATAGAGAAAGCTCCATTGATAGTCCCTGACTATCAGATGAAAAGCCTTAAAATTGCGTGTGCTTCAGAGAAAGACGATGTTATCATTGTCTCTGGAGAAATCCAGAAGTTCGAGAAAGGTCAGTTGGTAAGAGTCGTAAAAGGTGAGTTCGAAGGCTTTATGGGAATAGTGGCACGTCATAAAGGACAACAGCGAGTGGGCATTGTTGTCAACAACCTGTTGACCGTTATGACTGCATACGTACCGAGTGCCTATTGTGAGGTGGTAGAAGATAAGCAGAAGTAAAAGGTTACTGTACCTTATTATATAGATATAGCAATGATTGTAAAAAAGATATTCACACAAGATTTGCAGATTGCCAAGTCCTTGATAAACAAGGACGAAATGGTTACACGCAAATACTTTTATCAGCAATGCTATCCCCTCTTTAAGTCCATCTATGACAACTACTATACAGACTGTGCAAATTGCAAGGAGTTTATAGATGAAATTTATCTGCTCGTTCTTGTACCAAGTACGCAAACAGGTAGATGTCAAATGGAAAATTTTCGTGGCGAAAGTACACTGGCAAGTTGGTTGAAAGCAGTGTGTCTCTTCTATTGTTACAAAAAGTATGAGAAGAAAGATAATCTTGAAAAAGTGTCTTCATTTCATACTTTCAATGAAAAAAATGCTTCTGATGGTGATAGTTTGTTTGATAAATATGGTTCTTCTGAAATAGATTTTAATAGAATGAATCGTATGGACGTCGTTACACTTATCAATTTGATGCCCAATGAGAGATACCGAAAGATAATTTATCTTCGGTATGTAGAACATCTGTCAAATGAAGAAACTGCAGAGGCATTAGGAATGACTATGGCAAATTATTATAATAAACACAAATTAGCAAAAGTTCAGTTTCTGAGCGTTAGCAGAAAGGAGGCATACAATGGTTAAAACATTGACAAGTCCTGTAAGCATAGAAAAATTTGCAGCATATCTTGATGGAAACTTATCTTTAGAAGAGACCCAAGATATGGCAGAACTTATAATGAATGACTCTTCTTTATCGAATATCTTGAATGTTAATATAATTATTGATGATCAGATTCATAAAATGTTAGAAGCCGGATTTGAATTACCAAATGATTTAGCCACCTCTGACTTTTCCTTTCCTAAATTAGATGATTTGACGGGGTTATTGAATCTTGAAGAAAGTGGAACTATAGTCCATGAGGATAATTCATTGGTGACAAATGATGGATGTGATGATTCGAATAATGAGAATTCTTTTCATCAAGACTTTGCCAATCTAAATGAAAACACTAATTTTGAAGGTTACCCTTCCATCGATAACGATTCTATGAATGGATTGGAATCATATTTAGACTTTTTGAATGATGATTAAAAATAAAAAATATGTTAGATAAGCAAGTCAGTGTCATTAAAACTACTATCGAATCTATTTCTGCCTATATGACACAGGCGAAGAAAGGGAAAAAGATTTCAGAACTATCAAAACAGTTAAATGAATTGAAAAGTTCTACAACTACGGTTTTGGTTTGTGGTGAGTTCAAGCGTGGTAAATCAACATTTATCAATGCTCTCATAGGGCGCGATGTGTGTCCTACTGCTAGAAAAATATGTACTTCAGTCGTGTCTATTATCAAATATGGTCAAAAAGAAAAAGCGACACGCATTTTTGGAGATTTTTCTAATTTACAGCAGGAAATAGTACAATTTGATGATATTAAAGAATATACAGTTGGCACTGCTGAGGAAATAGGCAATACAATATGTATGGAATTGGAATTACCTCTTGATGAACTAAAAAGAGGATTGATTATTATTGACACTCCTGGAGTTGGTGGCTTGGATCCTCGACATGCAATGTTAACAAACTATTTCCTTCCGCAAGCTGATGTTACATTGTTCATGACTGATGTCAATGAGCCTCTTTCGATCACCGAATTAAAGTATTATAAGGACAAAGTTTTGCAATATGCAAAGCATAGCGCGATTATTGTAAATAAGGCAGATTTAAAAGACAAAAATTCTGTTGAAGAAATTCGAAAGGATACTATAAATAAAGTATCAACATATACACAAGTTGACGTAGATTCGTTAGATGTAATTGCTGTTTCTGCTGCAGACTGCATTCGCGAAGAAGAAGGATTGGGGAATTTTGCAAAAGTGCGTGAGTTAATCGCAAACTTAATAAACGATTATAAAGCAGGCATATTAGAAGGAATTAGAGATAGTTTATCTGAACAGCTAGAGTTGGTAATTACTCCATTGCAGGCTCAAATAACCCAGATGGAAAGTCCTGATGTTGATCAAATTAAGGATTTGTCTAATAAGAAATCAGAAATCGAGGCTAAAATATTGGATATGAATAATCCAACTTCAACCTTTAGAGTTTCTGTCTCAAAAAAAATAGCATCAGAACATGAGTTAATAATCAATTGGCTTAATGAAGCAAGTATTGATCTTTCATCTACAGGGCTTAACGTTTTATTGAAAGATGAAAGGTCAAAAGCAGAAGATGGTGGAAAATGGCTTGGTCAGAAGATTAACGATGCGATGGAAGCTATGGGTTCAGAGATAACCCTGAAACTTAATAAAGCATTTGAAAATATTGCCAAAATGCCAGAGTTTGATGGTTTATTGAACTATAGAGCAAAGCAATTTACAGGAAGGGTTGTGGCTAAAAATTTACAAAGTTCTACTCCTGTGTATAAAAGGATTCTTTCAAGCACACCAGGTTGGGGGGTCGCAATGATAAGTGGTATTTTACTGGAATCAATTCCCATTGTTAACATTATTGCGCCTCTTGCTTTAGGAATATATACAGGTTATAAGAATCAGAAAGATGTAGCTAACAGCCAACAAGAATCTCAGCTAAGACAATTATATCAGCCTCAGATTTCTGTTGCGACGCAAAATATGAGAAATTATGTAGAAAGTAGATTTTCGGAATTTCAAAGTGAGTGGATAAGTGTTATTTCAGCAAGGGCAAAAGATTATAAAGATAGTTTGCAATTCTCAATTATAGAAATACAAAAGATGAAGCAACAGATAAATATTGCGGTCAGCAAAAAGGTTTCTTTGCAGAATCAATTGAATCCACTTGTTAAGGCAAAGAATGATATTGATAATTTAGACATATAGAGGTATGGAGTGTATTTATGATACGCAAAGTATAGCAAAAGGGCTACATCATATTATGCAAATGATACCAAGTAGCTCTATGAATGCTTTGTATTGTAAGTTAGAGGATGGTATCAAGAGAATGGACGAGCCTATGCAGTTAGCAGTCATTGGAAAGATAAGCTCATCAAAATCAACCTTAGTGAATGCCTTGCTAGGTAAGAATGAAATAATGACGACAGGCCAGAAAGAAATTACATATAATGTTGGTTGGTTAAAGTATGGAAATCCTGACTCAGACATTATAATTCATCATAAAGACAACACTCCTGTCGTATATAAAAAACCAAAAGAATTTGCCTTATGGTCAACCCAGAATCATAATCCAGAAATTGACAATATCAGTTATATTGAGATATTTGATGATGCAGAAATTCTTAAGGAAATAAATATCATTGATACTCCAGGGCTTGATGCATTAAGAGGAAAGGATTCTCAAAATACCTTAGAATTTATACAAAAGGTACGTCCAGATGCTGTTATTATGCTTTTTACCCATTCTGTTTCAGAAAACATATTAGATATTGTTCGGCAGTATAATTCAGGCAATTCTTTTAATCCATTGAATGCAATAGGTGTTTTGGCCAAAATAGATGTCTTATGGCAAGAGGGATTTGATAGAGAAGAATCTGCAATAGAAATAGGAAAAGATATTGCAATGGATCTTAAGAATAAGAATCCAATGTTGAGTAAGACATTGTTTAATTTATATCCAATATCAGCATTGCAGTTTTTGGCATCATCAACATTAGATGAGTCAACATTATCAGGGCTGGTATGTTTGTCAAAAAGTGAAAATGATCAATTAAAAAAAGCGTTTATTTCTGTAAGAAATTTTTTGAGTCCAGGGGCATGCCTTAATTTGACAGTTCAACAAAGAGAGGATATCATTTTAAAGGTCGGACTATATGGCGCATTTTTAATTGTAAATTCTATTAAAAGAGGTGAGGTGACTGACATACAATCTGCACGTTGCTTGTTATGGAATGAAAGCGGTGCTCAGGATTTTATGAAAGTACTTCATAATCATTTTGGAATGAGAGCCAAATTGATTAAGATGGAGAGTCTATATCAAAGCCTTCAACAAACCATAATGGCAATAAAAGGGCAAGTTAGGGATAATACTTCAATTCAATTATTATCAAAAGTTGAGCAACGAATTTCAGATTTGTTTTCAAATCTAGTTCATGAGCATAAAGAATATGATTTGCTGTATCAACTATACAATGGTGATATAACATTAAGTGATAGTGATAGACAGGAGTTTCTTACTTTATGTGGAGAACACGGAGGTTCTGCATTGGAAAGACTAGGACTTTCTTTCATATCGACTGCACAAGATTTAGTAGATAAGGCTCTTGAACGTGAGAAATATTGGAGGAAACAGGTCGCTTTGGAACCAGATCCAGAAGAAAGAAATTGGATGAATGTTATTCTTACATCTTATTCTCGACTGCGTCAGAAATTACAATTGATGAAGTATCAATATGAACAATCTAAAGCTTTTTTATTTAATAAATAATTATTGACATGAAGTGTAATAATTGTGGGCTAGATAATCCTAGTGATGCCAAGTTTTGTAGAGGTTGTGGGGAAAAATTTTCCACCAATAGTTTTAAATGGCTTATTATAGGTGTGTGTGCATTACTTGCGGTATTTATTATTGTTAGTGTTGTAAATAATGGTGATAGATCTTATGTTGTTAATAATGATAAAGTTGTTGATTTAGGATTATCTGTAAAATGGGCATCTTGTAATCTTGGTGCTAGCTCATCTGAAGAGTATGGTGATTATTGCGGTTATTCAAATTCACATTTCAATGGTACCATAAGTTATATTCATCCGTTAAACAATAATATTAGTGGTAGTAGTGAAGATTATGTTAGACAGAGATTGGGATATCCATGGAGATTACCAACAATGAATGAGTTCCAAGAATTGATAGATAAATGTGATTGGCAATGGACAAATAATGGTGGAAAAAATGGATACATTATTACTGGCCCTAATGGAAATTCCATTTTTTTACCTGCTGCTGGGATATATGATCCAGAGGATAGCGGATGGGGAGGAAAAGGAAAAAGTGGATTTTATCAAACTGGAACGATTATTAATAACGAACACATGTATGCATTATACTTCTGGAAATCAGGAGTGAATGTGCGAGATGGTATGAGCTGTGTTTCTAATGCTTTTCGATCTGTAAGGCCAGTATGTAATTAAGAAATAATAAATTAATTATCAATTATATTATGAAATGCAGTAGATATGATATAGAAAATAAAGATGGTGCTAAATTTGGCCGTTCTTATGGTCATGAATTAAATCAAATGTTTCTATGTTTCATTGAATATAAAGCCATTCTTGTTGGTGTAATTAACTCTATAGCTGGAGATATAATCATCATTCCAACTCAACCTATCTTTCATGCCCATTCATTTAATGTCGGAAACCTCAAGACAGAATATTTGAAATTAAGGATATTATAGAATACAAGAAAGAATTATTATTATTCCTTACGATTTCTTTCTCGTATGGTAAAAATATAAAATTGACAATGTGTGGGAAAGATGATATAAATAATCAGTTAGGGAATAGAAGGAGAAAACTTGTTTAATTTTTAATATAGATGATATGATCAAATGTTCTAAATGTGGAAATCTTAACGTGAACGAAGCAAAATATTGTCGCGTTTGTGGCAATTCGTTGAAAGCGAATTTTTGTTTATCACTATTTCTGTCTGTGGTATTAATAATTGCTTTAATTGTATCACTTTTTTTTGCTTTTAATTGTCGTGATGTAGATAGAGGCGTAGCTGCTTTTATATATATAGTATCTATTGCCTTATCAGTTATATACTTGTTGCTTGTTAAGACGAATAAACGCAATAATAGCATTTTAGTGAAATGGAGCTTGACAATTTCCTTATTTGCATTCCTGCTTGCATGTTTTCACTCTTTAATATCTGGTCATGATGATTTTGAGGCTGGTGTAGTATCTTGCCTTTCATTTGTTATAGGGCTATTCTGTATTTTAAAAGGAAAAGGAGTTGAATGATGACTTGGGTTTGTATTGATTTTGGAACATGTAATACAGCTGCTGCAATTCAAATTGATGGCAAACCACATGTTGTCACATATGGTAATACTCAATTTTTTCCGAGCATTGCCTGTGTATTCCCAAATAAGGATATACAGGTATGTCAAAATGCAGAGCCATTGCGGCAAAAAATGCCAGAAAGTTTTAAACAAGAGTTTAAGTTGAATATTGCAGAACAGATTGACTTGAATGGTATTCAGTATGTTGATATTGTGCGAGAAATTCTGAGGTATGTTAAAGAGTGTTCTCAGATAGAAAATAATAATCAAGTTTGTGATTCTGTCATCTTGACTATTCCTGCAATATATACAGAAAACGACCGTCGTATTGATGTCATGCGAGAAGCTGCTACACAGGCTGGATTTCTACGTGTGGAATTTATGTCAGAGCCACAAGCCGCAGCCAAACATTATGCATATATTATGGGGGCGAAGAATACCGGTATTTCGCTCATTTATGATTTAGGGGGAGGTACTTTTGATCCTGCTCTTTTAGATATGTCTAATGCAAAAGAACCAAAACTGATAGGAAATGAAAGTGGTGTTAAATGTGGTGGACAGTTTTTCGATGCAGCTATTTATAAATATATATCTAATGAATGTCAAAAATTAGGAAAGCCTTTGCTGAGAGAAGATAAATTGGATGATTATGCAGCTTGCAAAAGGTTAAAAGAAACTTTGTCTATACACGAAAAGGCCTCACAGCTTTTTTCAAACGGAATGTCAATGTCATTGAATAGAATCAAATTTAATGAACTCATTCAAGAAAAAATAGCATTAACATTAAAAGCATGTGATTCGGTGATTCGTACTGCTGGGAGAAATTGGTCAGATATAAAACAAGTGTTATTTGTTGGAGGTTCTACTGCTATTCCTTTAATTCGTGAAATGTTAGAAAAATATCTTGTTTCACAAAATGCTCCGAATGTAAAAATAGTAAGAAATGTTACTGGAGTGAAAGGTGCTTACGATCATAATTTTGCCACATGCCTAGGTGGTATAATATCGAAAATTCTGCCACCTCCTCCTCCACTTGAACCAATAGCTAAAATATATACTAATGGTTTGGTTTTACAACTTAAAGCGGGTGTCAATTCTTTTGGTCGTGGTGAAAATATGGACTTTCATTTTGATGATTCTTCTATGAGTCGAAACCATTTTACTATTACTGTGACTAAAAATGCTTATGGTAAATGGAGTTATACTATTACAACATGTAGTAAGACAAAAGCAACAATATTAAATAATAGGGAGCCATTGGATTTACAAAACTATCCTATATCCAGAAGAAGCGCAGAACTACAAGACGGTTGGACTATTAGAGCTGGGCGAACGTCTTTTCAATTTAAAAAATGAATTATTAGTGATAGAAAAAACAAAAAACGGAATCTATAACAATAAAAAGATATGCAAATTAATGGTTATACATTGATAGAGCCTCCATATAAAGGTGGAATGGCACTCGTTTATAAAGGGCAAAAAGGTGGTTTCTCAAGGGCTTTCAAGTTTGTTCGCCCTGATAAAGCAGTCAACACTCCAAAGCTTGTACAACAATTCTTAAAAGAGATTCGTTTACAAACGACACTTGATCATCCTAATATTATAAAAATATTGGATGCTTATCCACATCAGCAAGCAAATGGTACCTCATTTACTGTTTTGGAAATGGAATGGCTCAACGGTCTTGATCTCCAACGATATATTGAACAAAAGGCAAAAACAGGACTTGGTGAGACAAGCATAAAAAAAATAGCAAATCAAGTTCTTGATGGACTTCAATATGCACATAATCACAATATACTTCATTTAGATATTAAACCAAGTAATTTGTTCCGAACGTTCGATGGTTATATTAAAATCATAGATTTTGGTATTGCAAGAGTTGTTGGAGAAAATGCTACTATAGTGGATGGAGCTGAAAAACTAACACTAACCACAGAAACAGGAGAATCTACTTTTAAGGGGACATTAGCATATGCTTCTCCAGAGCAACAAGTTGGCGCAAAATTAGGCTATACATCGGATATATATTCTTTTGGTAAGGTGCTTCATTTTTTAAGTACAGGAAGTACAGATCCATCTTGTGAGGTAAAATCGCCAAAACTTGCAGAAATAATAACAAAATGTACTATGCAAAATCCAAAGCATAGATACCAAAGTTGCAAAGAAATAAAAGAGGCCTTTGAAGAATTTGATAAGTTAAAATTAAAAAGATGTATCAATCCATGTTGTGGAAAGATGATACTTCCATCAGTTAAATTTTGTCCAGAATGTGGCTGTTTGCAGAATGCCACAAGGAACGAACAGAATAAAAAGAAGGAAGTATGTGCTAATTGTGGAACCCTTAGAAAAGGGAAAAACAGATTTTGTGATCAATGCGGCTATGATTTTGAGAAGCAGGTTTCGACTAAAATAAAATCTTTTCGTTGTTCAAAGTGCTATAATTATACTAAAGCTTACTCTGACGGTAAAGTATTCTTTTGCAATCATTGCGGAGCTTCTAAAGAGTATTTGATCCCCATATATAAATAATAATGACAATTTGTAAAAACAATTTGTGATATGGTCAATCATGTGGCAGTTAACTAATTCAACAAGAAGAGAGGATGCCGTCATCTGTTTTGAAAACAAAATCAATTAGAAATACATTCCAATGTATTCTTGTGTGTACTTTGCATAATGGGTCTTATAACAGGAGTAGCAGAATTCTTTAAGGCATGGTCTCATGCACTTTGTATGGCATTAGTTATTGGATGAGTGAAGGCTACTACTTATTATTCGTAAGTTGTTTGATGTAAAATAATAATTCGTTAAAAATGAATAAGTGTAAACAACATAATACGGAAGATGTTAATAGTATGAATTTCTGTCGCTCTTGTGGCAAGATTCTTATAGAAGGACAAAAAACTACAGAGAGAATACATCGCAATAACTCTGATTTTGCTTTAGGGGATGGCACAAAAATATTTCTTGAAATTTTATGTTTCATAGATATAATTGTTTTTGGGAGTCCTTTGGGAGCTGAATCTATTTCTCGTCATTATTAGGTGTAGTTATGGGGAGAGGATTTGGCTTACAGTAAATTTTAAAGATTAAAATATGATTCGCATTAAGTCAATTAACGGTTTCTCGAAGCAAGGGAAACGTGATAACAATGAGGATTATGTGCTATTTAAAGAGAAGCACGATCCTTATAGTAGATTTATTATTCTATGTGATGGAATGGGAGGACATGGACATGGTGAAGTAGCTAGCCAAACAGTAGCCAATGCAGTTTTTGAGTATCTAAAGAGCTTGGCAAAAGATATTTATGAAGCACAAGATATTCAAGATGCTCTTAACACAGCTATATCAACTTTAACCGCTGTTGACGTATATGATGATAAAAAATCAATGGGTACGACATTGGTTGTTGTTGTTATTAATAAGATGAATGTTCTGGTCGGTCATGTTGGGGATAGTCGTTGTTATTTGTTTAACGAGGATGGCATTAAGAAGTTCAGAACAAAAGATCATTCTAAAGTAGCAGAGGCGGTTGAAGCGGAAATTTTGACAGAAGATGAGGCTTTCGAAAATTCTCATAAAAATTTATTAACTCGATGTGTTATGTCTGGGAAAAGCAATATTCAAATTGATGTTGATTTTTTGCAGATAGAAAATAATGACCGCTTGCTTTTGTGTTCTGATGGTGTCAACGATGCTATGAGAGACAAAGAAATAGAAGAATGTATGATTAATCGTAATACAAAAGGTGTAATGGAGATAATAGATGATATTTGTTCTGAGAAATCTAACGATAATTATTCTGTTGTTATTGTGGATTTTCTTCAGAATGAGAAATATCCTACAATCAACACATCAAATAACGATGAGGTTAATTCTGGTATGGAAAATGATTTTCATATTGATTGTCATAGTTGTGGAGAAAAAAATGATAGAAATGCAAAATTTTGCAGAAAATGTGGAGCAGAACTTAAAATCATGGGAATGGATGATATAAGTATAACTGATGGAGAGGATAGAGAAAAAGACAGCTTCTTACAACGAATCATGAAAAAAATATTCCCGTTGTTGTGTTTTGTTTTAGGTTATTTGTTAGCTTTTCCTTGCTATAAAATCATCAGTTTCCAAAAAGAAAAATTATCAATTATATCTACAGCTCAGACAAAAGATATGTCTTTTTTGTAAACAATTTAAAAAGGTGTCTTTATCTTTCATATCCAATCTTTGCGTGATTGATACGACAAAAGGTAAGATGGACAGTGTTATATATAAGGACACTCTAAAAAAAAGTATATAGATTTTTGTCAACAATATAAGAAAAACGAAAACAGATGAATTGTAAGTCATGTGGAACATCAAATCCTAACGAAGCTAAGTTTTGTAGAAATTGTGGAAAGAAGTTGGAAGAAAGCAGTGGTGGTTGTGCCAAAGCTCTTCTTTGGATTTTCCTTTTGTGTTGTATTGTTGGCGGAATTGTTATATATAATGACAAACAGCCAATTTATACTCCTTTGTCATTAGTGCCAGAGGACTCAACGGTAGAAGAGTTTGTTGAAGAGACTAAAGCATCCTATTTGAATATATCTAATGATGATGTACGTTTAAGTTCAAAAGGAGAGACAAAGACTGTTATGATAGATACTGATGGTGAGTGGAGAATTGGTACAAGTGTTGATGAATGGGTTTCTTTGTCTATAGATGGCAATAGTTTAACTATAATAGTTGCCCCAAATAAAGGGGATGAACGTACTGATTTTTTTACTATTATTGCTGATGATATTGAGAAGCGTGTAAATATAACTCAATATGCAAGCACTGATCAATATGTAAATACTGAGCCATATGGCGAAATTGTTAAAGTATGGGTTGACTACGATACATATGACGATAATGGAAAGAAAGGAATGAGACTCCATATTGCTTTCAAAACTCACAACATGCTAAATAAGGAAGGTAGAATTTCTGCTTATTTTCATTTTGCAGATGGGACAGCTTTAATTGACACAAATGGAAGTTATAAAACAAAGGACGGATGTGTTGCTGTAGGAAAGAATTTTTGTCCACATTATGAGAATTCTGATTATAACGATTTTGTATTATTTATGCCATATTCAGAACTTCATTTAGATTCTTCTGCGGATATTTATTTTAAGGTGTCAATTTGGTATAATCATGAAAAAATTGCCGATGATAGTGAAAAAGTATATTTAAAATATACAAAAAGCTAATTTTTAGAC
>ERZ869983.108-NODE-108-length-27361-cov-13.101488_pt1 | contig 27361 bp, 22 predicted proteins | sample MGYA00521106_ERZ869983 | MGnify/ENA primary metagenome ERZ869983 (study PRJEB32232, sample SAMN07284972) | human gut metagenome | biome: human-associated habitat; material: feces | host: Homo sapiens | place: Tanzania | collected 2014-04-05 ...
TTCATTGATGTGATGGGTGTCGGCCGTTCCCTCATTCAATTGACAGTAGATAGATTGAAGCCAATCTGTCCTGTCGAAAACATGTGGGTAGTGACAAACGAGAAATATATCAGCATTGTCAGGGAGCAAATCCCTGACATGCCAGTAGATAACATATTGGCAGAGCCAGAGGCTCGCAATACCGCTCCATGTATTGCTTATGCCTGCTGGAAAATCCAGAAGAAGCATCCTGATGCCAACATCGTGGTAACACCATCCGATGCCCTCGTCATCAATACCTCGGAGTATCAGCGAGTACTCAGCAAGGCATTGAGCTATACATCCGATAAGAACGCCATCGTTACCATCGGTATCAAGCCAAGCCGCCCTGAAACAGGCTATGGCTATATCGCCGCAGCAGAGCCAACATCAGTAGATGAAATCTACAAGGTTGAGGCTTTCAAGGAAAAACCGAACCTGGAGACAGCCGAGCAATACCTTGCCGCTGGCAATTACTATTGGAATGCCGGAATCTTTGTATGGAACATTGAAACCATCAGCAAGGCAATCCGAACCTTCCAGCCAAACCTTGCTAGCATCATGGATGAGATGGCACCTTCTTTCTATGCCGAACAGGAGAAAGAAGTAGTCGGCAAACTCTTCCCAACCTGCGAGAAAATAAGCATTGACTATGCCGTAATGGAGAAGTCGAAGGAAATCTATACCCTGCCAGCCGAGTTCGGTTGGAGCGACTTAGGTAGTTGGGGAAGCCTCCGCACCTTGCTTCCACAGGATGAGGCTGGCAATGCCAAGGTAGGCAAGGATATCCGCTTGTATGAATGCCAGAACTGCGTAGTTCATGCAGCCGATGAAAGCAAGGTGGTGGTTCAAGGTTTGGATGGCTATATCGTAGCCGAGAAAAATGGACAACTGCTTGTTTGTTCTTTGAAAGAGGAGCAGAGAATTAAGGAATTTGGAAGGTAATTTATGTCAACTCAAACATCAGATAATAACAAGCGAATAGCGAAGAATACCTTGCTACTATACATCCGAATGTTCCTGACCATGGCAGTATCCTTATACACAAGCCGTGTCGTTTTGAAAACATTGGGCGTAGTGGATTATGGTATATATAATGTGGTAGGTGGAATTGTGGTCATGTTCGGCTTTATCAATAGCTGCATGTCTTCTGCCACACAAAGATTTATCACCTTTGCCCTTGGCAAGGGAGATATGAAAAGGTTACAAACAGTATTTAGTACAAGTTTGCAGATACATATCATGATAGCTGCAATAGTATTCGTACTCTGTGAAAGTATTGGATTATGGTTCTTCTATACCCAGATGCAAATACCAACAGAGCGTATGACAGCAGCTATGTGGGTATTGCAATGCTCGGTGCTATCGACCATGGTCATGTTTATAAGCGTGCCATACAATGCGGATATAATAGCGCATGAGAGAATGTCAGCCTTTGCCTATATCTCCATATTGGAGGTATTGCTAAAGTTAGCCATCTTGTTTGTTTTGGTCTTATATCCAATAGACAAACTTATTCTCTATGCGATATTGCTATTGTGCGTACAGATAATCATCCGTTTTTGCTATAGCATCTATTGTAATAAGCATTTTGAGGAAAGTAAGTATAAGAAAACGTGGGATGGAAAGCTTTTCAAGGAAATGGTCGCTTTTGCAGGATGGAGCTTGTGGGGACACATGTCAAGTGTGTTTAACTCACAGGGATTGAATATGCTGCTGAATGTATTCTTTGGTCCTGTTGTCAATGCCGCTCGTGCTGTTGCCGTACAAGTTCAAAGTGCCATCATGCAGTTCACTGTAAATTTCCAAATGGCTTTGAATCCTCAAATAACGAAGACTTATGCACGTGGAGAGATGGATGAAATGCATAAACTCATTTTCCGAAGTGCTCGTTTCTCGTTCTATTTGATATTTTTTATATCCCTACCAGTCCTGTTTGAAACAAACTTCATTCTTTCACTTTGGTTGGGAACGGTACCAGAGAATACTGTGACCTTTGTACGAATCATTCTCTGCACTTCGATATTGACTTCTATCAGTAATCCATTGATGGTTGCTTGTGGAGCAACAGGTAAAGTCAAAAAATATCAGGCCGTTTGTGGCGGCATCTTGTTGTCAATCCTCCCAATATCATGGGTATGCTTAAAATTAGGTTGTCCTGCTTGGACGGTATTCTTGGTACACTTCATCGTTGAGTGTGGTTGCCTATTTGCCAGAATGATATTGTTACGCCCTTTAATAGGAATCAAGGTTATTACTTACATCAAGAACATTTGGGTTCGAGTGTTGGTCGTGGCAATGCTTTCACCTGTAATCCCAGCCGTAGCCTACTTCAAGTTAGATGATTCAGTTGTAAGGTTCTTTGTGATTGGTATCTTATGTGTACTCTCAGTAGCTTGTACTACATATATTTTTGGCTTTACCAAACATGAGAGAGTGGTAGTGACCGAGAAGGCAAAAGGGCAGTTGGCTAAAATATTTTAAAATTTAAGAACACATAACGATGATAAAGTTAGCAGATAAGAATGTTTGCACAGGATGTGGAGCATGTGCCTTTGTTTGTGCCAAGCAATGTATTTCTATGAAAGAAGATGAGACAGGGTGTGTCTATCCAGTCTTGGACCCTTCTTCTTGCGTAGAATGTGGGCGTTGTCAGAACACTTGTCCCATTTTACATGCTTTGGATGTACATACACCACAGGTAGCCTATGCAGCATGGAGCAATGATAGTTCCGAGCGAGAGACAAGTGCATCGGGAGGTATAGCAGCAGAAATATACAAATATGCAGTAGTTCATGATTATCTAATAGTCGGCGCTGTTCAGCAGCCCGATTTTCATGTGGAAATGGAAGTGTCAGAAGATGTATCGGCAATACGGGATTTTAAGAACAGTAAATATGTTTTCAGTGAGGCATGGCATGCATATCCGAAAATCAAGCAATTTCTACAGCAGAAAAAGCCTGTAGTATATATAGGATTACCTTGCCAAGTAGCGGCATTACGAAAGATTTTTAGGGAGAATGAAAATTTGTTGCTGATTGAAATCGTATGTCATGGCACTGCTCCATTCTCTTATTTAAGACAACACATAGAGTGTATAGAGAAGGCTAAAGGTGATAAGGCGGTGAGGATGTCTTTCCGTGACCCTGAAACATATACATATACATATACATTTACATTATACAATAAAAGTGGGGTGCGCTTCTATGCAGAAACACCGCGAAAGGATGATACTTACCAGTATGCCTATCACTCAACAATATCTTATAGGGAAAATTGTTATCAGTGCCATTTCGCACGTGACAAACGAATAGCAGACATAACTTTAAGTGATTATAAAGGATTGGGCCGTTTGGCTCCTTGTGAGTATGGAGAGACAAATGTTTCAAGTGTTTTAGTCAATACAGAAAAAGGTAAGGCTTTCTTTGAAAAAATATTGGAAGCGAATAAAATACATGCTGATATTCGTCCTACACGAGAACCAATAGAAGGTGACCCGCAGTTGCGTCAGCCATCAATGAAGAGTGCTGCACGTTTGGATTTCGAACGCTTAATAAAAAATAACGATTTTGAGGCGGCAATGCAAATAGTAATGAAGAGAGATAAAAGACGTAAGGTTTTTCGCCGCGTATGGCATTTCCCTATAGATGTATTAAGAAGTTTGAAACGTTCTCTTGTAAAATAACAGACATATATGAAGAATAATATCAAAATATTAGACGAAAAACTGTGCTGTGGATGTGGCTCATGTGTTCAACGCTGTCCTAAACAGTGCATTGCAATGAAAGAGCATGAGGACGGCTTTGCTTATCCAGAAGTAGATGAAAGTGTATGTGTTGAGTGTGGACTATGTATTAAGGCTTGTCCTGCTTTGTCTTCTGTGGTAGCTGAAAAGCCGAAGCAAGCATTCGCCTTATATAATCTCAATGAGGGTGAACGTTTGGCAAGTTCTTCTGGCGGTGTGTTCATTGCTTTTGCCAAGAAAACGATTGAAGAAGGTGGAGTCGTTTGTGGCGTAATCTTTGATGATAATTGGATGCCTCACCATGTTTGTGCAGAAACGTTGACAGATATGCTTCCAATGATGGGAAGTAAGTATGTACAGAGTAGAACAGACCATGTGTTCAAGGAGTGCGAAGAATATCTGAAGCAAGGTCGAAAGGTCTTATTTACAGGAACACCTTGCCAAGCTTCAGCTCTTCATGCTTTTCTGAGACATAAGGAATATCCTAATCTTCTTACGGTGGATGTAATTTGTCATGGTGTGCCAAGTCCTGGTATTTGGAGACGATATTTGACAGAAACTTTTATGGATGGATTAGAATCAAACCGCCGTCAGGCGGTCGATGGGAAAAATACCGTTTTGAATTTATCTCTAAACGCAAAGTCCCCCATAGGGGACATTAAGTTTAGAGATAAAACTGATGGATGGGAAAAATTCCGTTTTGTTGTCCGTAAAAAGTCCGCCTCTAAGGCGGACCAAAATTCCGTTTTGTTGTCCGATAGTCTAAGTGTCAATCCTTATCTGAAAGGATTCCTTTCTGATTTGTATTTGCGTGAATCCTGTTACCAATGTCCTGCACGTCCATATAAATCATTCAGTGATTTAACGATTGGTGATTTTTGGGGAGTCGAGAAATTAGGATATTCTCATTTGAACGACCACAAGGGGCTGAGTATCATGGTAGTGAATACAGCAAAAGGTAGTGAGAATTTTGAGAAAGTCTGCCACCAGTTTAATACTACAGAATTAACGTTAGATGAAGCAATTAGGAGTAATTCCAACATTGTGACGCATGAGCGAACAAAGAAGATAAAGCTCATAAACAAGTTTCTCAATCATCAAGAGAATATGTCTTTGGCAGAGGCTGTCATCAAGACAACTCATGTTTCATTTTTCGCAAGAAAAATGATGGGGATAAAGTGCCGTTGGAAGAGGCTTGTAAATAAAATAAATAAGTTCAATTAGATAATATGGAAAGAAAACTTATAGGCATGGTGACACCTCATTATGCCGCAAACTATGGAGCAAAGGTTCAGGCTTATGCTTTGGCAGAATCCTTGCGCAAACTGGGATATGATATAGAATACATCAATCGTCGTCCTAAAATAGGTACGTATTCTGATGGAAATCCCATTTTAAGACAGTTGAAGAAGTTAGAAGAAATATACAACAGAAAGTATTTCTATGAGTTTGAGGATAAATATCTTCAGCCACAATCAACTCCTATCTATACAAATGAAGATTTGGACAAATTAGATTTGAATAGATATTATGGTTTTACGATAGGAAGTGACCAAATGTGGCGAGATAACTATTATCGCCCGACGTTTACTCCAGTAGCTTATCTGGACTTTGCTAAGAATTATGAGGCTAGGAAGGTTGCTTATGCTGTATCTTTTGGAAAGGCGACCTGTGTGCATCCTGAGGATAGACGTCAGTATTTGGAGTCGCTAATTAAGAAATTTACAGCAGTTTCTGTTAGGGAAAAGTCTGGTGTAGATATTTTGAAGGAAACATTCCATGTGGATAAGGGTGTATGGGTAGCAGATCCAACCTTGCTTCTTAATAAAGAGGAATATGTAAAGTACTTCAATTTGAAGGAGTTACCTACACCGAGAAAAGAGACTGCTACGTATATATTGAGTGATAACTATAAAACCGTAGGAATCTATGAAAAAATAGGAGCGGAAATAGGTTTACCGATGCGCCATTTCTTGAAACCAAAGAAATTTAGAATCTTGTATAATCATTATGTCGCAAGGTTACCATTCTTTCGCAGGTTGCCATCCGTCATTAGTTGGTTTGATACAATATTAAATGCTCAATATTTTGTTACAGATTCATTTCATGGAACTGTCTTTGCCATTATTTTTGGAAAGCAATTCGTAACGCTGGATAATTCTGTAGGAGGTTCGGAAAGGCTCACGTCTTTATTGGGAATGTTAGGATTGGAAGACAGGTTGTTTAATTTTACTTCTTCACCTAAGAAGATAGCAGCCAAGGTTAAGGAGCCTATTGATTATCAAAAAGTATATTCAAAGTTGAAACCATTTGTTGATTCCTCAAGAAAGTTCTTGGAGGATTCTTTAAAATAAGAAATTGAAAAGATGAAAATAGGAATTGCTACAGTATGGAATGCAAATAACAATGGTAGTTTTTTGCAGGCATACGCCCTTCAAAAATACATAGAGCAGTTAGGGCATGAAGTTAAAATGCTAAAGCTTACAGATTTTGCTCATGGTGGTACTGAATATAGTGATACTTTTTGGAATAACTTGGAGAAGTATCATTCGTTGTTGAATGTATCAGAAGATTTGGAAGAGGAGTTTGATGTGATAGTTTATGGAAGTGATGAAATATGGAGTATGTTTGGTGAACTTCAAAATCCGATATTTTGGGGATGGGGCTTGAAAGCCAAACGCAAGATAACATACGCTGTAAGTGCCCAAGGGCTAAAGCCAAAAAGTGTCTTGTTCCATCCGTTTACTTGGAGAGGATTACGAAACTTTGATAGCTTATCTGTTCGTGACTATATCACCCAAAAGAAACTTTCGTATCTAACACGAAAGCCATTGAGTATGGTTCTTGACCCAACTTTCCTCATCTCTTATGACGATTGTAAATTGGAAAATAATATTGGAAAATACGTTTTGGTATATACATACGGATTATCTCCAGAAGATGCAGCTTTGGTAAGAAGTTTTGCGAAAGACAAAGGATTGAAGGTTGTTTGCACTGGGTCTGATACGCCATCAGAATGGGGCGATATAAATATTCCTGCAGGTCCTTTTGAGTGGATTGGCTTGATTCGTAATGCTGAATATGTCGTATCAAGTACATTTCATGGAACAGTCTTCTCCATCATCTGCAAAAAACAATTTTTCGTGATTGGAACAAACTCTGGAAAGGTAAATGATTTGCTGCAAAGGACTGGATTGGGGAGTAGAAAAACAAAGGAATTCTCTAATTGTCGTATTATCTCGTATGAAAATGTAGATAAAGTATTAAAGAAAGAAGTGGAGATTTCAAAAAAGTACTTAGAGGAGAGTTTGGATACGCATTGTAATAAATGATATTTAAATCATAAGGATAGAGTTAAATGAATAAATATGTAATCATTCTATTATTTTTGTTATTCAATATGTTCTTTGGTTCAGCAAGCTATAATCCTGTGATTCCTGGAATATTGTTGCTAGGAATCGGACTGGTAGGATTATGGGTGAATCGAGTCTTTGAATATAAAAAAATATTTTGGTTGTACTTTGTTGGTATATTTTGCAGCTTAGTTTCATGTAAATATTTCCGAGGACAGAGTTTTATAGAAAGTCTTAAAGTACTTCCATATTTTTTTGGAATTTGTTTTTATTTCCTTTTGAAGAATAAAAAAGTTACACCCCAAATTGTAGAAAAATCTCTTTTGCTTTTGATTTGGATATTTGATGTGCTTTATATAGCTCAGTATTATCTTCTGCCTTATGGATATAATTTCTTAGGCATAGATGATTGGATGATAAAGGAAGGAAGTGAACTAGGAGGAACGAGATTGCGTGTTATGTCTTCTGGGCTTTACATTGTTGGATTGTTCTATGGCTTGTCAAAATGGTATATAACTAAACAAAAAAAATATTTACCGTTATTTTTGTTAGGTGTTTTTATTATGCTTTTGACAGGGTATCGCCAATTTATAGCTTCATTGTTTGTAACAATTTTCTTTATGTTTTACATATTTGATAGGAAAATCACTGCAAAACAATGGAAATATATGGTAGGTTTTTCCTTTATTGCATTTTTCTTACTTATGATTCCCGCAGTGCAAGAAAAAATCTTAGGTATGCAAGAACGTAATGCGCTTGGACAAAATTTAACCGATGATGATTATATTCGAGTAGCCCAATTTGATTTCTTCACAAATGATTATTTCACGAATGGAGTGGAGTATTTCTTTGGCTCAGGTATTCCTTTTCCTAACTCTAGTTTTGGTAAATGGTTTGAGAATTATCATCTTTTAGGAATGCAGTATGTTGATTGGGGAATAATAGGTGTGTCTTGGGTGTTGGGAATACTGACGGCTGTGGCGATAGTGTTGTTTTTTTTGAAAGGAATACGATTAAAAGTAGATAAAGAACATAAGTATCTTTGTCTTTATCTATTTTTCCTTTTAACAACATGTATTACCAATTGGGAAATGTTTCGTAATGGTAATTTCCTCGTCCATGCAATAGTTTTATATCTTATTGAACAAGCACATATAAAATATAAATCCAATCAATTGGCTAATGTTTCACAAAAATAAAAAATGATGAAAGTTGCTTTTTTTGTACATAATTCAAACTTACCAGATATTGATTATTCTAATATTATTAGTGCTAATCCTGGTATTGGAGGCTCAGAGTATGAGTTTTTGCTTGTACCGTACCTTTTGCAAGAACGAGATAATAATATAGAGCCTCATGTATTAGTTAATTTTTCAGGTATCTTTCCACATAAAAATGTTATTCATCTGAAAGAGTTAGAAGATGCATGTCAGTATTGTGTAGATAATGGCATCAGCGAAATAGTTATAGACATAAAACATTATGTGGATGATACTGTTGCTAAGTTTAATGGTAAACTGAAAGCTATAATTTGGGCGCACAATAATGTACCGTATAAATTGCTAAATAAAGTTCTAGATAGGCCATATATAGGTAAAATAGTAAATTGTGGCAGAGAGGAGCTGGAATTGTATAGAGATCATAAGGCAACATTAAAATCAACGTATGTCTATAATATATTCCCTTTCAAAGAAAAAAAATACTACGAGGGGCTTATAAAATTAGATGGCAATCATAATGTTGTATATATGGGAAGTTTGGTGCCAGTTAAAGGTTTCCATGTCTTAGCTAGGAATTGGAAAAAAGTGTTGGCTAAGGTTCCCGATGCTCAGTTGTATATTATAGGTACAGGAAAGTTATATGATAGAAATGCTATATTAGGAAAATTTGGATTTGCGCAGAAAGACTACGAGGATTACTTTATGAAATATCTTGTTGATAGTGATGGAAATTTATTGCCTTCTGTTCATTTCTTAGGTTTGTTAGGAGAAGAAAAATATAAAATCTTAGGCTCATGCAAGGTTGCCGTTCCTAATCCTACAGGTTTATCGGAGTGTCTTCCTATTACAACAATAGAGATGCAATTAATGGGCTGCAATATAACGACCATTTTGCATCCTGCATATTTGGATACTGTATTCAATACAGACTATTTGTATAAAAAAGAAGCACAGTTGTCACAATATATAGTAAAAAGACTATTAGATGCTCGTGAGAACTATGATGATTTATTTAATTATGTTACATCAAAATTTGGCATAGAAGGAAATATACAGCGTTGGGAAGATATATTGAACAATATAGATGTTCCAAAAATTGAGCCTATAAGCCAATATCACTTTCAATTCAAAAGTGTAAAAGACTTGTTGTTTCATATAAAAAATACACATGATTTTTTAGGAAAGCTCCCTTCCATAGAACAATATTATATATTGAAGCAAAACTTAAAAATCAAATATCGTAAAATGTTTGGTATAAAATTTAATTAATATGATAAGTATAGTTATACCACTTTTTAATAAAGGTACTTTGGTAAATAGAACTATCAATTCTATTTTAGTACAATCTTATGGTGATTTTGAAATTATCATAGTTGATGATGGGTCAACGGATAACAGTAAGGCGTGTGTCTTGAATTTTTCCGATAAACGCATCAAATATTATTATAAGGAGAATGAAGGTGTCTCTATAGCAAGAAACTTCGGTCTAAATAAGTGCTCTGGAGAATGGGTTATGTTCCTAGACTCAGATGACATTCTTTGTGAAGGAGCATTGAAAAAAATGGCTAGTCTTAGTGAACAAAATGATATTCAGTTGATTGTAGGAAACTTTTATGTCGTAGAAGGAGCGGATAAGCGATTGTATAATTCTCATAAGTTTCATTCTGCTTTAGTGAGGAATCCTATAAAGAACCTGTGGAAGAAAAATTTATATTGTCGTCCAGGTAATTTTATCGTCAAAAGAAATGTAATTTCAAACTTTCCATTGTTCAAAGAAGGATTATCTTATAGTGAAGATACTGAGTTTGGTTTTAGATTATTGTCTTCTTTTTCTTGCTTTTATGTGAACTATCCTATAATGGAGTATATTAAGGATCCTAATGGAGCAAGTATGCATATACATCCATGGAATAAGGATTTTGTTTCAGTCATAGACAAATCATACTTTTCTAATATCTATTCTAAGTTAGTCATCTATGAGTATTTGGATTTTGAGCAAAGATATAGAAAAAATACGGAGGATATTAAAAAAGTATATAATTTGAAAAAACAGCTATTTGATAAAGAATTTGTAATGTATTATTATATATTCAAATTATTTAGAAAAACACGACGTCAATTACATATAATTTAAAATTTAATAAGAGTTATGGTAACAGTTTATATTGGTGGTGGCTTAGCCAACAAGATGTTTCAATATGCCTTTTCTTTAGCAATAAAGAAAAAAGGCTATGGTGTATTGTATGATACTCATACTTTCAAAACAGAATTTCAACATGATCAAGTAACGTTGCAAAGTATATTTGAAAATGTAGAAATTACTGAAAATGACAAGGTTAATTATATTGCAGCAGGAAAAAATAGTAAATTCTTTAGAATGTGGAAAAGAATAATGCCATGGTATGTTTCAGAGCATGCATATTTGTATAATGACAAGGTTTGGAAGCAAATTCGTAAGTGTTGCTATGTAGAGAGTTCTTGGCAAGATGAAAGATATTTTGAGAATGTGGAGGAAGAAGTGAGAAGAGCTTTTATTTTTCCTAATTTCGTAGATTCTCGTAATATGGATGTGCAAAAGAAAATGCTAGAGTCCAATTCTGTTGCTATCCATATAAGAAAAGGTGACGGCTATGGAACCTGGAACATCTTTAGTAATACATGCCCAAAAGAATATTATGATAAGGCTTTGTCATATATTAAAGAGCATGTTGAAAATCCTAAGTTCTTTATTTTTACCGATAGTCCTGATGTTGTAAAGGAGTATCTTGATTTGGATGCTTATACTTTGATTAACTGGAATCCTACATCGGGAAATGGTAACTATTGGGATATGCAGTTGATGAGTTGTGCAAAGCATAATGTAATAGCCAATAGTACTTATAGCTGGTGGGGAGCATGGCTTAATTCAAATCCTAACAAAATTGTGATAGGACCAAAATATTGGTTTAATCCAGAATGTAGTTTGGCAAAGATTAATCATATAATTCCGAACAAATGGATAAAGTTGTAGATTCTATAGGGCAAAAACATAGTAATACTTGGCAATATGATATAGTCAGAGGAATCATGTGTCTATTCATATTTAATTGTCATTTTTTGGCGATGTTTAGTTTCCCTAAACAACCCTATGTTATCCAATGCTTGAAATCTTTTGTTAGTAATGCCCCATTAGGTGTTATATATTTCTTTATGCTTTCTGGAACAGTATTGTCTATGTCTTTTATGAGAAAAAAGGCTAATCAAGTTATGATTCCAAGATTCATAATCAAAAGAACATTGCGTTTACTTCCTCCGATTATGATAAGCATAGTTGGAGCTTATGGTTTGATGAAGTTAAACTTGATATTTATAGATGATTTAGGTAAAAATATAGAATTATCAGATTGGGCGGCTAAACTCTACCGATTTTCTCCACAAGACTTATCTCCATTGAAAGATATTTTTTCTACTTATTTTCTTGGACATAGTGGTTACAATGCTAATTTGTGGATTGTAAGGTTTGAGTTTCTTGTTCCGATTTTCATGTTAATGCTCTATAAGTATTCTCAACAACTGTGTTTTCGGATAGTTGTATGCTTAGGACTTGTTGGCTTTATGGGGGGGTATGTCCTTATGAATGTAGATAGACTGTTAGTTGCAGCATACATATTCATGTTTTTTATGGGTATTGTCATTGTATGGCAGATTACGAAAAAAACACCAAGCCCCCAAACGGTAAAAATACTTTCGCTTATGATACTGTTGTTATCGTTGCTTAGTGTAGTCTTTTGTGTGCCTATAAATAGATGTATAGATGTACTTTTGTGTACTTTATTACTGTATGCAATGTATCATAAGGAGTATCGTTGCCTAAGAAAATTAAGAACTTCTGTTTTGATAAACAAACTTGGGAAGATTAGCTATGAGTTTTTCGTATATCATTTATTTATAGTAGCTTCTTTTAGTTGTTGGTTCTTTACTCTATTGTTTAAATACTGTGGCTATTATACATCCTTGTTTATTACATATATTGTCACGACAATAGTGGTTTATTTAATCTCATGGTTGTCTAATAGTATAACATCAAAATATTATAGTCCACTTTTGAAAAAGTTGGGATAATTCCTACGTAGCTTATGTTGTTTAATTCAATATCTTTTTTGTTGTTTTTCCCTCTGGTAAGCTTCTTCTATTACTTGCTTCCAAATAACAAGTGTCGTACTTGGTTCTTGCTGCTTGCAAGTTTTTATTTTTATATGTGTTGGAAACCAATATACGCAATACTTTTGTTTGTAAGTATTCTTATAACTTATTTTGGAGGAATGTTAATAGCTAAAGCAAATGGTCGGAAAAATAAAAAACGATGGTTGTCATTGCCTGTAATCCTATTGTCGTTGCTTCTGATATACTACAAATATTTTAACTTTTTAGCTCAGTCTATAGCTGATTTGTTGAATGTTATGGGTATGAACTTAAAAATTGAAGGATGGGATATTTTACTTCCACTTGGAATATCATTTTTCTTATTCAAATCAATAAGTTATCTCATTGATATTTATCGTGGTAAGATAGAAGTGGAGAATGACTTTCATTTACTGGCATTGTATGTTTCATTTTTTCCTCAACTGATAGCTGGCCCTATAGAAAAGGCAGAAAGGTTGATACCTCAGTTTAAAAAGAAAGTAGAATTTGACGGCAGAAATGTATCATTAGGTTTAAAGATGATGCTTTGGGGATATTTCATGAAACTGGTGTTTGCCAACAGAGCTTGCATTTATGTAGATGCAGTGTATGGTAATCTACATCAGCATAATGGAACTAGTATATTGCTAGCTGCTATAATTTATTCTTTTCAGATATATTGTGATTTTGCAGGGTATTCGTTGTTGTCTATAGGCTGCGCCAAAGTTATGGGATATAATGTGATGGACAATTTCAAACGTCCGTATTTTGCTGCTAGTATATCTGAATTTTGGAAAAGATGGCATATATCTCTTACAAAATGGCTTACAGAATATATCTATATATCATTGGGAAGTAATAGATGTACGAAGCTTCGACAATATCGTAATATTATGATGACTTTTTTAGTGAGTGGGTTATGGCATGGAGCTGCTTGGAATTTTATAATATGGGGGGGCATACATGGGGTTGTACAAATAGTGGAAAAGCATTTTGGCTTTGCAAAAGTTGAAAAACCTCTATTGGTTAAAGCATTTAGAATTCTTTTCACTTTCTTTGTTGTTACATTAGCATGGATATTTTTTCGAATGGAAGATTTCTCAGAAGCATTATATGCAATAAAAATGATTTTTACTTCTGTTGGTAAGCCATTTGTAACAGGTGATGCTACCCGTGCAATTGAGTTTACTGCTCTTGCTTTTCTGTTGATTTTCGGAAAAGAGGTTCTTGATGAATTTGCACCGAATAATTTCAAAATGTTTGAAAATAACAATATTGTTGTCAGGTATGTAAGTTATACAGCAATAGTAATACTGCTTTTACTAACAGGCGTATTTGATGATTCTCAATTTATCTATTCTCAATTTTAATTATATGGCACTAAATAAATTTGTTCTACGGTTGCTTGTTTTTTTAGCCATTTTGGTTGTTGCTGACCAAATTGTCGGAAAAGTTCTTGGAGAGTTGTATAAAAATGCTGGTGACAAGTTTGCCAGAGAAAATTACATGCGTGAAAAGTTAAAGGATGATGTCTTGATTTTTGGTTCATCCCATGCAGTCAACCATTACGTTCCACAAATTATTTCTGATAGTTTGAAAATGTCAGTTTATAATTGTGGACAAAGAGGCAATGGAATCATTTATGAGTATGGAAGATTGCAATCTATACTCAAACGCTATACTCCAAAGCTGATTTTATTAGATGTTGTAAAATGCTACGATTTAGATGTCACAGATAATTCAACTTATTTGGATTTCTTAAAGGTTGATTATGGAACCAATGATAGTATAGACAAAATCTTTGAAACAATTGACCCATATAGTCCGATAAAGCTCCGTTGTCAAAGTTATAAGTATAACTCTTTGCTTTGTGACTTAGTGTTGAATAATATTTTGAGAAATCGTGGAAGATATTCGAAAGACGGCTTTATGCCACTAGAAGGATTTTGGAAAATTCCGAATGGTGCAAATCTAACTAGAGCACCACAGGTTAAGGCATTTGATTATGATTCAATTAAATTGAAGTATATAGAGAAAATGTTCTCGGAAAAACCTAAAGATACCAAATTGATAGTGCTGATATCTCCTATGTATTTTGGAGAACAAACCAATATCTTTTATCCTATAAAAAAGCTATGTTCTAAATATTCCATTCCGATGTTAGACTATTATGCAGATAAACGTTTTAAAGGAAAGTTGAATTGGTATCATGATGTAGAGCATTTAAATGTGATTGGTGCTAAGGAGTATTCTTCCATAGTAGGTAATGATATAAAGGAACTTATAAAATCCTCAAAAAAATGAATATACTATTTTTGTTAAGAAATTGGCCATCTTTTGGCGGTGGGGAAACTGTTACAAAGTGCCTCGCTAATGAATTGATAAAACGAGGTCATCGAGTAGGGGTCGCTTATTTTAAGAAAACTTTAAAAGAAGGTGATTCTATAAGTCCAGATTGTAGAATACTAGCTTATCATTTGGAGGCAATTTCTTTTGATGAGACATCTTCTGAGTATAATATAAAGAAAAGTGTTGTTGTTCAAGTCCAAAAGTTAATTTTAGACATTGTTCTTCAAGAGAATTATGACATTATAGTCAATCAATGGTGGCCAGTTGAGTTTCTAGAGAGTTTAAAAACTAAAAGCAACGCAAAAATTATAAAATGTTTACACATGGATCCTGATACTAAAAAGGTGTTTACAGGTATGGGATTTAAGGGTAAATTATATTCGACATTTGAACCACTTTACAGATGGGTAGAGTCAAAAAAACACTTGTATGAATGTGATAAATATTTAAACAATAGTGATTTGTTTGTATTCTTAGCTCCAAGCTTTTCCAAGAATTATCTCAATAAAACGTCTATAAAGGATGCTGGCGAGAAAGTAGATTATGTCTATAATCCTTTGGTCTTTAAGTCTCAGTTCTGTAATGATGATTTCAAACACAAAGCAAAAGTTGTTCTTGTAGTAGGACGATTATTGGAAAAGCATAAGAAAATATCAAGAATACTTTCAGTATGGAAGAAAATAGAGTGTTTGCATGAAGATTGGAAACTCCAAATTGTAGGTGACGGACCAGACAAAGGTAAGTATGAAGAGATGGTTTCTGATTTAGGGCTTTGTCATGTCTCTTTCGAAGGATACCAAAATCCTCTTCCTTATTATCGCAAGGCTTCTATTTTCTTAATGACTTCTGCTTATGAAGGTTTTCCTATGACTGTTATTGAGTCTTTGCAAAATGGTGTCGTGCCTGTTGTGATGAATACTTTTTCTTCTATCAATGACATTATTGAATGTGGAGTAAATGGTTATGTTACTTCTGATAGGGAAGAGGATTTTATACAGCCAATATTGTCTCTTATAGAAAATAGAGATAAAAGATTGCAATTGGCAAGAAGAGGCTTGGAAAGTTGTCAAATATATTCTGTGGAAAATATAGTTGAAAAATGGGAACGAATTTTTTCAAAATTGAAAGACTGAACTTTTATGAACAAATTATATTTTTTTCCTTCCGAACCATTAACAGGATATCAAAATCCTTATTGTAATTGTTTTAAACAAGCATTGTCGAATGATTTTGAGGTTCTTGATATGGTAAAAAACTCTTCATTTAAGCGAATGTTTAAGTTTTTAATCATGTCATTTAAAGCAGATGTGTTTGTGTTAAATTGGATAGAAAGCTCTATATTTTGGAGATTTGGGTTTGTGATATTTATCTTCAATGTCATTGCGCTTCATATTATAAAATGTCGAAACAGGAAAATTGTTTGGATGTTTCATAATATTCATCCACATAATGGTTCAAATAGGTATAGTGAATATATACAAAATTGGCTTTTCAGAAACGCTAATATTATAATTTCTCATTCTAAGGATGCTGCTAAATATGCTTCTTTGCAAGCTAAAGGAAAAGTCCTTTATCAATGTCATCCTGTAGAAGAAAAAGAAATTTCTTTGTTAAATGCGAATATTCCACAAGTAGATATATTTATTTGGGGAGCAATAGAACCATATAAGGGTATCGTCGAATTTTTGGAATCTGGCATTGCTCAAAAACATGGTTTTAAGATTAAAATTATAGGTAAAAGTAAAATAGCGAGTCTTACAGAAGCAATCAATAAATATTGTTCAAGTTTAGTTACGTATGAAAACCGTCATGCAGATTTTTGTGAGATTAAAGACTATTGTCTTCATTCTAGATATGTTCTCTTCCCATATGTTGGCAATAGTGTTTCAAGTTCGGGTGCGTTAATAGATACTATCGCATTTGGTGGAACGCCAGTTGGTCCAAATGTAGGAGCATTTAAGGATTTGAGTGAAGATAAAGTTTGTATAACTTATCGTGATTATCATGAATTGGAACAAATCCTTTTAAAGAATTACTCTGTTTCTGATATGGATCGAAAAGACTTTATCGAAGAAAATTCTTGGCAGAAGTTTTCTAAACGATTAATAAGTTTATTATCATGACCAAAGAACAAGAATATCTAAAACAGGGCATCTTGAATTACATTAAGATGGAAAACTCTGGTGCATTGATGGTGACAGGACCTTGGGGCTGTGGTAAAAGCTATTTCTTTGAGCATATCTTATTTGCAGAACTTAAAAATGATAAGTACAAGCCAATACGAGTGTCGCTATTTGGAATGTCTTCATTAAGTGAACTTTCCAAGAACATTGTTTGTGAATTTGCTCAATATGCCACGGATAACAAAACATTGGGGAAGATATTCGAGGAGGGAGCAAAGATTTTCAAACGAATTGGTAGTGTAAAGGTTCCTGTTATCAGTGATTATGTTGACTTGAAAAGCATCTTAGGTGAAGGCAAGGCTCTTTATAAACTTGTGCCGTCCAAAGCCGTAATATGCTTGGATGACTTGGAACGAGCCATAGAAAAGTATGACATCAACGATTTGCTCGGAGTTATCAATGATTTGGTGGAAAACCGGCATTTCAAAGTGATAATCATAGCCAACAAAGACTATATAGATAAACGACAGAATTTAGTCGGTAAGACAGGTAAGGCAAAAACTGCACATGAAGTTTTTTATGAGAAAGTAATCGAAAAGACTCTGCATTTCTCACCAGATATAGTTGGAGTATTCAATACGCTTTTGGAATCAATGGGAAATGACAATGGATTCAAAATATTTATGCAACAAGCGGAAATCGCAAATACGATAAATCTCCTTACATAATTCAACTTCCTTTAATGTCTCTTCTAATGATTTTTTCATTTCACTTACATTTTAAGGAGTCAACCATATGTACAAAAAGACAGTAAGCCACGGAAAGTATGTCAACGATAAACAGATAAAGGTACAACTGATCAACCAATGGCTTTTTATCTATTCCTTGTCGTTGGAAAGCAAACAAACCTCTTTGAGCTTGGATGACAATCTGGGGCTTGAAGAGTATGTCCCAATGCCTTCAATGGGACAAATTGACTTGGGAGACAATAGTGATGACGTTTCTTTTGATGAAAACGAAGAAGAGAACGAAACGCAACAAGTTAAGATAGCAAACAGATTCGTCAAGCAATATTACAGGGGCAAAGAAAATGAGTATATTTTCTATCCACATTTATATAACCTTGTAATTGGTGGCATCAATTATGATTTTGATAAAGCCTTTGCGAGCGTCAGTAAGGTCTGTGAACGTTTTGACTACCATATAAATCCAGCTCAGGAGATTATAGACAAGTGGATGAAAGGCTATTGGACAATGACGGATGAAGAAGCAAAAGAAAATCTTCTGAAGTTAAGGGATTTTGTAGAAGCAGGAAAACTTATAGGCTTTCCTGCTTATTACAGTGCTTCAGTTTTCTTGTTTAAGTTCTGTGGAATCATAGATTCAACAATAGAAGAACTTTTGCCCCTATTTGAAAAAGGTATCAGTAAATATGCAAACAGTGTAAAAGTTGATGGAGTGTCCTTGTCCGTTATCAAAGCAATGGGAATCGGCAATAACGATGTTTGTAAACGTGTCTATGACGTGATCGTTGCAGCGATGGAAAAAAGTGTAGAACAGCAACAAATGGCAGATGTGGCAGAGATGAAGAGACTATTCGGCGAAGACGTTCCTGCGTTTTGTTATCTCTTTATGCCAGGCAATCAATCTACGCCCAAATTTTTCAATATTCCTGTTTTGCATTTGCTTGATGACGATTTGATTGAAAAAACTATAACTAAGGCTACAGCCAATGATATTATGTCAATATATTGTATGGTGGAGTTCCGATTTAACAACAAAAGTTTACCGCCATTGCAAGAGGAGATTCCTTTCATTGAACGCCTGGAAAAATATGCAAACATGAGGAATGGTGAAAATAACAAACTTTCTTCTGTTGTTATTCAAGATCAACTTTTGCCTTTGTTGCAAAAGATAGATAGCAAATTCGACATCAAGAAAATAGAAGAGGCTGAAGCTCCAGATTCTAAGTGATGTCTTGTAAAGAGATAAAATTCTAAATTCATATAATCAAATGAAAAAAGTATTGGCAGTTGCATCCATCGGTGGACATTGGGTGCAGCTATTAAGAATAGCCTCCAGTCTGGAGGCGACCCATGAGGTGGCTTATATGTCAACCCATGAGAAGTGTGCCACAATGGTAGAAGGACACCGGTTCTATAAAATTAAGGATTTTAGCCGTTGGGATGCCTACAAGGTTGTTCCGGCTTTCTTCTCGGCAATGAATACCGTGAGAAAGGAAAATCCTAATGTCGTGATAACAACAGGGGCTGCTCCTGGTCTTATCGTTCTTTTCGCTGCATTTTGCTTGGGCAAGAAGACGGTGTGGATAGACAGTATCGCCAACGTAAACCATTTGTCTCTCTGTGGAAGAATCGCAAAGAAGTTTGCAAGCCGTTTCTATACACAATGGGAGGATTTGGCGCAGGACGGTGTGCATTTCGCAGGTAATGTAATTGGATAAAATAAATACGCTTATGATATTTGCAACTATAGGAACACAAGCACCTTTCGACCGTTTCGTGAAGATGCTTGATGAATTGTGTGAAGGAATTGACGAGGAGGTCATTGTGCAGACCATCAAGTCGGAGTATCAACCCAAGCATGTGAAGTGTGTGGATTTTCTTCCGCCAGATGTTTTTGCCCAATATTTCAACAAGGCAAGAATGGTGATAGCCCATGCTGGCATGGGTACGATTCTTTCAGCATTGAAGCAGGACAAACCTATCATCGTAGTGCCACGTCTTGCCTCACTGAAAGAGCATCGCAACGATCATCAGATGGCTACCGCCATGCGTATGGATGAATTAGGTTATGTGTACGTTGCTTACGACAAGAAGCAACTCCGTGACTTGCTGATGCAGAAAGACTTAAAGCCATTGAAGCATATTGGCAATCAAGCTTCAGACAGTTTGGAAAAATCATTAACAGAATTTATAGACAAGTAGAATTATGTGCCAACAAGAGGCATTCTTCGATTTCTTGCAGTTTTGCATCGGTTCTGTGGAGAAAATCCCTGCTTCTATAAAGGAAGCAGACTGGAAAGTGCTGTACGCCATCGCCAAGAAGCAGGCTCTGACAGGAGTTCTGTTTCATGGCATCAAGCAGTTACCCAAGGAACTGGCTCCTGACGCAGGATTGCTGATGCAATGGATGGGAATGGCTCAGAACATACGGCAGCAGAACATACGGTTGTTTCTGGATTCAGCAAAAGTGTGTAAAAAGTTTAAGGATGTAGGATTTCGTAACTGCATCTTGAAAGGTCAAGGTAACGCTTTGCTTTATCCCGACCCTTATATGCGAACTTCTGGGGATATAGACATTTATCTCGATGGTGGCAGGAATCGGGTGATGCAATATATAAATAAGGTGTGTCCGAATCAGGTGATGCGTTATCATCATGTTGATTTCCCGGTAATGAAGACTGCGATTGAGGTACATTTCACACCTTCGTATATGTTCTACCCTGTTCATAACCGCAGAATGCAAAAATGGTTTAAGGAGGTGATGGATTTGCAATGCTCGAATGTCGTTACGTTGCCAGATGGATATGGGGAAATTACAATGCCAACGACGAGCTTTAATGTAATATATATCCTCTCCCATCTCTATCGTCATGTGTTCACTGAGGGTATTGGTTTACGTCAATTAATAGACTACTACTTTGTTTTAGTGAAGAGTGAAGAACGAAGAGTGAAGAATCTGACGGCATTGCAGCGTGAGCTGAAATATCTTGGTTTGTGGAAGTTTGCAAAGGCAGTGATGTATGTGTTGCATGAAACATTAGGACTACCAGAGGAGAAAATGATTGCTCCCATTGATGTGAATGAAGGTCGTTTTTTGTTGGCTGAAATTATGCAAGGAGGCAATTTTGGTCAATATGACACTCGACTTGGAAGCAAGGAGAATGAAGGCAAACTTCATCGCTATCTCAGAATGAGTTTGCGCAACTTACGCTTCGTAAAGCATTATCCTACTGAGGCATTGAGCGAACCTTTGTTCAGAACTTGGTTTGCTGTATGGAAGAAGATACATGGAATGAGATAATAGAAATATGACGGGCAGCTCACTCTCCCTCATTTTTTTGAACTATTTTTCGGGGATGGAGCTTAGTAGCCCGTTTTTTAAGATATTACCTTATGGGATTGCAAGAGCTGGGTGGATGGGAGGATAGCCGTAAGGAACCACAAATCGGGTGGACTAAATTTAATATTAATATCTAAAATTAAAAAAAATGAAGACTTTAATTTTTATTTAGGTCGGGCATAAGCTTGCCCGACTTTACAAAAAGTTGTGTAGGCAGAGTCTTGAAGAATCTGCCAAGTGTGTTATCGCAATTTTGGATTTGTTAAGTATGGTGATAAAACTATATTTGGGAATTCCAATTGACCCAGTTGACGTGTTCAACGCTGGTCAAGATATTATGTCGATTGTATAGTACATTAAACAGGTGATTCAAACTCATGTTTGACACCGGGGAGGCGGTTCGCCGTCTCCTTTATTATGTTTTTTACAAGAGTTCATTATGAAATATTCCATTGAACAATCAGAAATAACAGAACGAACAGAACAGATAAATAAATTTGCTCTATTGATAGATTCGTTTAATAATAAAGCCGTTGACAGAGAAACATTCTTGGCTGAATTATCGAAGATTGAACAAACAGACTGGGCAAAAGAAAATCTGTTTAATCAGTTGATAGGGTATTGTGTTCTTGGAGATGCTTATGGAATTCTGAAAAGCCGAGAGTTGGATTTCTGTAAGGCGTACTATAATAACGAATATGTCTATAAGGAAGTAAGCTACTACCATAATGTACAATATTTGATTACTCGTGTAAAAAGAGAAGAATGGGCAGCATTGTACCTTGCAGCTTTCAGAACATCATGCCGTGCTTATTTGTGTTTAGCTAATGCTTATGATCATCTTGGAAGATTCTGCGAAGCTCAACAATACTACAGAATGGCATTGCAAGATAGCAACAACACCCCAAAGGTTGAAGTGAATCAAGGTTTTGCCTATGCGAACATGCATAGCTTTTGGACTGAAGAAGAACCATTTATTGTAAGAAAAGCCCAACAGATAATAAGAAAGTATAAACAGACTTTTGATAGACTGTCACCTTATTTCAGCCAAATTTGTTCATGGGTCTCTCCTTCTTTTGATGCACCATTAATTGATTATGACAATGTACAAGAAGGTGAATACGAAAAATGGATATGTCAACATTATCTAAGAATCAATCGGTTTAATGATGTTGAGCCAGATTCTATGCTGTCACTATGTGATAATGTGAGACTTCCAGTCATAGTTGACACGCCAGAGAAAAAAGCTCTTTATGAAAGCACCTTTGAAGAAATCAAAGGTAGTTTCATCAGCACCAGGAAAATTCTATATACTATTATAAATGAGGATAAGAACAGTGTGAATATGGAGATGCTGAAAATGGCATATAAGAACTTTTATTCAATATTCGACAAAATTGCCATGTTTATATCCAATTACCTTGATATTAGATTAAAGCCCTATGAGATAGATTTTGCCAAAATATGGAATAGTAAGAATGGAGACATTCGACAAGAAATCTTAGCACATTCACAGAACATGCCTTTATTAGGCTTGTATAACATCAAGCTGGATGTTTATGGAATGAAAACGGATTGGTATGTTGTTGATGAACAAACAAAAGACTTGAAAATGTTACGAAATTATATGGAGCATAAGTCTATAATCATTAAGGATGAGCCTATGTCTCGTACAGAATATCAGCTGACCATTTCGAAACAAGAATTGGAACTCAATACTATTAGATTGGCGCAACTTGTTAGATGCGCCATCATATATTTGTGCAATTTTGTTTTGCACGCAGAATATGACAAGCATCACTCATGAAAGATATTGACACGATAAACATAGAACGCCCTTGGATGAAATCTATTTCTATGGTGGATGGCAACGAAGTAATGGTTTCTCGTGGATTTAAATTGATTGGGCTGAAATTGTATTCTCCCAATGATGAGAATGCTATTTACTATGCCAAAATGATGCAAAAGTCCCTGTATGGTCGTGAAGACTGGCTGTATATCAATGAAGGCTTTTCTATATCAGGCGATGTCGAGAATGGTTTTAATGTGGCAATTCGAGAGGATGCTTTTGATTCCGAGTTTCTACTATATTCACCAGAGCATGGAGTGAAAGTGAGTATAAGTGCCATTGTCGGTCAAAATGGTACTGGCAAAAGTACCATTATAGACATGATATTGAGGACTCTCAACAATCTTTCGGCTGCTATTATGGGGGAAACATTCAATTATTCGAGTGCCCAGCATCTTCATTACATTGACCATGTGTATGCTTCGGTTGCCGTCTATTTAGACCATGAGGTAAAAGTTCTTACCGTAAAAGGTAGAAATGTCAGTATATCAACAGTTGATGAGGATAACCATTGTGACACCATCAAAATACTTGAAGAACAATCTGAGGGAGATGTTGATGAACCATTGAAATACCAAAAAGGCAAACATGCTTATCTAAGTGAATGGTTTTACACCATTGTAAGCAATTATTCTCTCTATGCTTATAATTATAGAGATTATGAAAGTGAGAGAACGTCTGTTGCAAAACTAGAAAGGTTATATGGCGATATCGAACATTTGAAGAACGAGGATTATTTTTGGCTCAAAGGGGTGTTTCACAAGAATGATGGCTATCAAACTCCTGTTGTTGTTCATCCCATGCGTGAAGAGGGCTATATCAATGCAAGCAAGGAAAACATGCTTGGGAAGAATAATCTTGTAAATCTTGCGTTTTACGAAGTCTCAAAAACGGATGAAGAAGGAAAGACTATTCGCGAATTCCCTTTGCGAATCATCAATAATACATATGAGGTTGTAGGTTTCACGTTTAAATATAAGGAAGAAAATGAATATGAGGGATTCGAAGAACTATATTTAGGCAAGCTTCTCTCTGCAAATAAGAATAAAGACGAGAAGGAATACCTGAAACAAAGATTTGTTTCTATGGTAAATCCGATTTGTAAGTTTTGGGCAAAACAGATGCGCCTCATTCTTAAAGAAGATATTGAGACCTTACCTAATTTAAAACGACAGGCATGGGAATATGTGGCATACAAGACATTGAAGATTATTCAAACATATAAACCATACGAAAGAGATTGGGAATGGTTAATTGGTGACAGATATGATGAAAAGAAGATAAAACGTTATATACACGATTTACTCCATGACCAGACTCATAGGACGAAGAAACTTCGTCAACAATTAGCTTTCTTGGTATTTATAGATACAGAAGAGTATTATGCTATTCGTACGGGAGTCGTTCTTGCCAATGACGTAGATGGATTCATAAAAACAAATGAAGGTATGTTCTTTTACGAAAGTGAAAAGAAATGTGATAAACCAACTACAGATTTCAAATTTCAAAAGGAAGACCTATTACCTCCACCTATTGCTGATGTTACATTGATGATTGTAAAACGTGAAGACAAGAAGGCGTTTGAGAGTAATCCCAAGTCTGTTGGGTTGATACCGTTTACAGGATTAAGTTCAGGAGAAAGACAAATAGCCTATACATTAGGACATGTGTTGTATCATCTTGTCAACATAAACTCAACGCTACAGGATGATTCAATAGAAAAAGAACATTTGTCATTTCTAAAATATCATCATGTATGTATGCTTATGGATGAAGTAGAACTGTATTATCATCCAGATTTACAACGTAAATTTGTGGAACTTCTGCTGAGTTCAATCACCTCAGTACCTCTTGAAAATATTTATGACATCAATATAACTTTAGTTACTCATTCACCTTTTGTTCTGAGTGATATTCCTAAAAGCAACATTCTGTGTTTACAAAAAGGGAATTTTGAAAAACAACGTGGACAAACGTTTGGAGCTAATATTGTTGACATGTTAAGCGAATCATTCTTTTTGCAAGGGACTATGGGTGATATAGCTCAGACATGTATCAATGATTTTGTTGACTTTTATTTCATGCACAGAAGGGTTCAATCACGAAGAGAAAACGAAAACAAGCAAAGATGGCACATTGAAGATATGGAACTGGATAAAGCATTCGAGAAGCAGAAATCCAAATTTAATTATGTTACCAGTATCATTGGTGAAGAGTATCTTCAGAAGGAACTTAGGGAAATGTATGAGGAGTTAGTGGATTTTTATGAAAACGAAGAATGAAACCAATTGAATATCCATCCAAAGGGAGTACAGAATTTGCAGATTTAGTCAATGACTACAAAGGCCTTTTCGCCACTGATTTAGCAGATAAAGTCACGAAACGAGGAAGAAAAAGACTTGGACTTGAATCAAAATGGAAGAATTGGAAACGCAAATACGGATGTGTCAGAGCATTGAATAATTCAGTTGAAGACTTGTTGACTATGGACTTTGAAGACTTGGTATTGTTCTATGAGGCATTTCTTCGAGTTTGTTCCAAAAAGAGAATTACCTCTAAAAGTTTACATAACTTACATGAGATTTTCAAGTATACGAATAAATACGATTCCAAAATTTCAGCATTTTTTAGGAAGCATGCTGATGAACTAAAGATTTATACATGCCATTATTGTGATATGGCTTATATCAATGTATATACAGAAAACAGCAAAAGTATAGCTAAGAGCCAATTTGATATAGACCACTTTTTGCCAAAAGGAAAATGTCCTCCTATAGCATTGTCATTATTCAATTTTGTTCCTTCATGTCCTGTTTGTAACGAGCGAATAAAACGTGAAGACTTACCATATGTAAATCTTTATGAACTGAAATTTCTTAGTCCTTCGTCCTTTGCCTTTGATTTACACAAAAGGATTAAAGTTAAGTTAGGTCACTCAAAAAGTCCACGTAAGGATTTTATTTATTTTGTTGCAAAATACCCTTATGACAGATATGTTGATTTTTTCCACTTACAAGAGCGATATGACTATCATAAAATTGAAGCGTTGAGATTGGAAAAACTTAAAAAGAACTATTCAAGGACTCAAATTGCACAGATTGCAAAATGCCTACATCGGGCAGCAAAGGAAGTAAAAGAGGATATTTTCAATCAAAGATATATGCAGAATAACCATCGTTGTTTTGCTAAATTTACTATTGATATTTTGAACAGATAAGAATTATGGAACTCAACAACACCCAACACAAATCATTCCTCTGGCACCTCGACTTCGAGCCATTCACCTGGCACACCTTTTACGGAGAGCAATGTCCGCCATTCGTTACCGAAGAGAACAAGGAGGCATGGCGACGCTATCTGACAAAAGTCATCAAGAAGCATCTGAAGGCAGAGGTGATGAATACACCAGAGTTCAGGGAGATAGAGACGATGGTGAGCTATGAGAAGCTGGTCCGCATCAAAAATGATGAGCAGCGCAAGCGGATGATGGAGAGACAGCGGTATTGGGCCCGGATGGAACGACCGAGAATCAACTATATTCCGAAAGGGCTGAGCGTGGACTATGAAGAGGAATACTCCAAATATCTGATGCAGGAAGTAAGCTTTGAGCCAAGGGACAATGATGACTTTACGGCTCTGCTGCGTCTGCTGGAGCGTTGGCACAAGAAATCCATCCCACAGATATTGGAGAAGAACAGACCCGATGCTGCGTATGCCATCGCTATGGCGCTATGCAAACATATACCACTGCTCATCAACCGTGATGACATACAAGAACTGGTGGGCGAATACAAAAGACGTATCGGGAAACTGATATTCGACAGCTATCAAGCCCTGGTGGAAGCTGTCAAGATATGGAACCACGAGGAGAAACGCCAGGAGGTATGCCGCTATATCAAAGAGACGGTAGGACAATATCCCAATCATCGAAGCATGAAGAAAAAGTTGATGGACTTGATGCCAGAAACACCATTTGAAGGAGAGCCAATGGCTGTGACTCGTGAGCCAAATGACATGGAGAAATCACTCCTGTAAATTATCAACTACACCAATAATGAAACAGAAACAATGAGAGAAGCACCAATAATTTTACCAGTGTTCACAACCAGTGTGCCTTTGGATTTTCCGTCTGAAGGCACGTTTGCGTTCAATAAGAAAACCCATAAGCAGTTGGAGGTTACGGTGAGAATCAACGAGCACCAGTACTTCAACATGAATTTTCTGAACCATGACGGATATATCATGGCATGCTGCAGATGGGCGCATGTGTTGGACTTTGCAGAAAACGGTTATGACCGCCTAGAGCATATCATCAAGAAGCATTTCCGGAAGAAATATCCTGTCATCAGCAGTCTGTATGGACAGCATACCGATACGGCTGAGGACATCCATATCTCCCCCATCGGCTTTGAGGGCAATCCCAAGGAATGGTATATCTCCATGCGCATCTATGGAGA
>ERZ869983.109-NODE-109-length-27259-cov-14.692407_pt1 | contig 27259 bp, 22 predicted proteins | sample MGYA00521106_ERZ869983 | MGnify/ENA primary metagenome ERZ869983 (study PRJEB32232, sample SAMN07284972) | human gut metagenome | biome: human-associated habitat; material: feces | host: Homo sapiens | place: Tanzania | collected 2014-04-05 ...
GTAGGGGCACGGTTCAGCATAACCGGATGCTCTTTGATTACTTCTTCGAGCACATCCCATACCTCTGGCTGAAGTCTCTCGACCATCTTCTTCGCATTCTTAATATTGTGTGCTGTTCCGTTCGCTACAAGCTCTTTCATAACGAATGGCTTGAACAGCTCGATTGCCATCTCTTTCGGCAGACCACACTGATAGATCTTCAGTTCTGGTCCAACGACGATAACAGAACGTCCTGAATAGTCAACACGTTTTCCAAGCAGGTTCTGACGGAAACGTCCGGACTTACCTTTCAGCATGTCAGACAGAGACTTGAGTGCTCTGTTTCCAGGTCCTGTTACCGGACGTCCACGACGTCCGTTATCGATCAGCGCATCAACAGCTTCCTGAAGCATACGCTTCTCATTTCTAACGATAATATCCGGAGCTCCCAGTTCAAGGAGTCTTCTCAGACGGTTATTTCTGTTAATGATTCTTCTGTACAGATCATTCAGGTCAGATGTTGCAAAACGTCCTCCATCCAGCTGTACCATAGGACGCAGATCCGGCGGGATAACCGGGATAGCTGTAAGGATCATCCACTCCGGTCTGTTTCCGGACTCGCGGAATGCTTCTACAACTTCCAGACGTTTTACGATTCTCGCACGCTTCTGTCCTGTTGCATTCTCCAGGCCTGCCTGAAGTTCTGCATATTCTTTCTCAAGGTCAATAGACTCAAGAAGCTCTTTGATGGATTCAGCACCCATACCTACACGGAATGCATGTCTTCCCCATTTTTCCTTTGCTTCCTGATACTCTGCCTCTGAAAGAATCTGCTTGTAGGAGAGATCTGTCTCTCCCTTATCAAGCACGATGTAAGAAGCAAAGTAAAGTACTCTCTCCAGTGTTCTTGGAGAAATATCAAGGATCAGACCCATACGGCTCGGAATTCCTTTGAAGTACCAGATATGGGATACCGGTGCTGCCAGAGCGATGTGTCCCATACGCTCACGACGAACACTGGCCTTTGTAACCTCAACACCACAGCGATCACATACAACACCCTTATAACGGATCTTTTTGTATTTACCGCAGTGACACTCCCAGTCTTTGCTTGGTCCGAAGATTCTCTCACAGAAAAGTCCGTCCTTCTCCGGCTTCAAAGTCCTGTAGTTGATGGTCTCCGGCTTTGTAACCTCACCTCTGGACCACTCCAGGATTTTTTCAGGTGAAGCCAGGCCGATCTTAATCGCATCAAATGTTAACGGTTCATATTGTTGTTCATTGTTATTTGGCATAAAAACGGCTCCTCCTTATTATTCCTCACCCAGGTAATCATCATCATCAAAACTTAAGTTCTCAAGATCGCTGTCGTCCGGCTCTTCGTCCAGTTCAACATCTTCCAGTTCTTCTCCGACAAACTCCTTCTCTGTGAATCCATGATCTCCGAAAGATTCATTCTCATCACGATACTTTCTGTCTCCTTCGATGATATGACGCAGGTCTGTCTCACCGTAATCAACGCTCTCCATGATCTTAACCTCTGTATTGTCATCACGCAGTACGCGGACATCCAGAGCAAGTGACTGGAGCTCTTTAAGAAGAACCTTGAATGACTCAGGAACTCCTGGTTCAGGAATATTCTCTCCCTTAATAATTGCCTCATATGTCTTCACACGTCCTACAACGTCGTCAGACTTCACTGTCAGGATCTCCTGCAGTGTGTAAGATGCACCATAAGCCTCCAGGGCCCATACCTCCATCTCTCCGAAACGCTGTCCACCGAACTGAGCTTTTCCACCCAGCGGCTGCTGTGTTACGAGAGAGTAAGGACCAGTAGAACGAGCATGGATCTTGTCGTCTACCAGATGATGCAGTTTCAGATAATGCATGTGTCCGATTGTTACCGGGCTGTCGAAGTACTCTCCTGTACGTCCGTCACGAAGACGAACTTTACCGTCTCTTGACAGCGGAACGCCCTTCCAGAGTTCTCTGTGATCTCTGTTCTCAGACAGGAACTGGAGAACTTCCGGACGAAGCTCTTCGCCGTGTTTCTTCTCGAACTCATCCCACTCAAGGTTTACATAATCATTTGCCAGATCCAGTGTATCCATGATATCGTTCTCGTTCGCACCTGCGAATACAGGAGTTGATACGTTGAATCCAAGTGCTTTTGCTGCAAGACTCAGATGAATCTCGAGCACCTGTCCGATGTTCATACGGGAAGGCACACCCAGTGGGTTCAGCACGATATCCAGAGGACGTCCATTCGGAAGGAATGGCATATCTTCTACTGGAAGTACACGGGAAACAACACCCTTGTTTCCATGTCGTCCGGCCATCTTATCACCAACGGAGATTTTTCTCTTCTGAGCGATGTAAATACGAACTGCCTGATTTACTCCAGGTGACAGCTCATCTCCGTTTTCTCTTGTAAATACTTTGGCATCTACTACGATACCATATTCTCCATGAGGTACTTTCAGAGATGTATCTCTTACCTCACGTGCTTTCTCACCGAAGATCGCACGAAGCAGTCTCTCTTCAGCAGTCAGCTCTGTCTCTCCCTTTGGAGTTACTTTTCCGACAAGGATATCTCCGGCACGAACCTCAGCACCGATGCGGATGATTCCTCTCTCATCCAGATCTTTCAGTGCATCATCACCAACACCTGGGATGTCTCTTGTGATCTCTTCTGGTCCGAGCTTTGTATCTCTTGCTTCTGCTTCATATTCTTCAATATGAACAGATGTGTAGACATCATCCTGAACCAGTCTCTCACTTAAGAGAACAGCATCCTCGTAGTTGTAACCTTCCCATGTCATGAATCCGATCAATGGGTTCTTACCAAGAGCCATCTCTCCACCGGATGTAGACGGTCCATCAGCGATAACCTGTCCTGCCTCAACACGTTCACCTTTGTCAACGATTGGTCTCTGGTTGTAGCAGTTGCTCTGGTTACTTCTCTGGAATTTTGTCAGTTTATATGTCTTCTTTGTTCCGTCATCATGTCTGATCGTGATGCTTGTAGATGTAGAGCTTTCAACCACACCGGCCTGCTCTGCAACTTCAGCCACACCGGAGTCAACAGCTGTCTTAACTTCCATACCTGTTCCGACTACCGGAGCTTCTGTTGTAAGAAGCGGTACTGCCTGACGCTGCATGTTAGATCCCATCAGCGCACGGTTAGCATCGTCGTTCTGAAGGAACGGAATCAACGCTGTAGCCACGGAGAACACCATCTTAGGTGATACGTCCATGTAATCAAATTTATTTCTCTCGTAGTCCTGTGTTTCCTCAAGGTAACGACCGGATACGTTCTTATTAATGAAATGACCTTCTTCATCAAGAGGTGTATTCGCCTGTGCTACATGGTAATTATCCTCTTCATCAGCAGTCATATATACAACTTCGTCTGTAACAACCGGGTTCATCGGATCTGTCTTGTCAACTTTACGATATGGTGCTTCGATAAATCCATACTCGTTGATTCTTGCGTAACATGCAAGGGAGTTGATCAGACCGATGTTAGGACCTTCAGGAGTCTCGATAGGACACATTCTTCCATAGTGAGAGTAGTGAACGTCGCGGACCTCGAATCCTGCACGGTCTCTTGACAGACCTCCAGGACCAAGTGCGGAAAGACGTCTCTTATGTGTCAGCTCTCCAAGCGGGTTGTTCTGATCCATGAACTGTGACAGCTGGGAAGATCCGAAGAATTCCTTCACTGCTGCTGTTACAGGCTTAATGTTGATCAGGGACTGTGGTGAAATACCATCCTGATCCTGTGTTGTCATTCTCTCACGAACAACTCTTTCCAGTCTGGACAGACCGATTCTGTACTGGTTCTGAAGAAGTTCTCCAACCGCACGGATACGTCTGTTACCCAGATGGTCGATATCATCATCATTTCCCATGCCATACTCAAGATGCATGTTGTAGTTGATAGATGCAAAAATATCTTCCTTTGTGATGTGCTTCGGAATCAGATCATGAAGATCTCTCTTGATCAGTCTCTTCATCTCATCTACATCACCTGCTGATTCTTCAATGATTCCTGCAAGAACCGGATAATATACCTGCTCTGTCACGCCAACCTCAGCCGGATCAATATCAACAACAGCCTGGAGGTCAACCATCATATTGGAAAGAACCTTGATATTTCTGGAAGTATCTTCACCCTCTACCCAGATGTACGGTACTGCCGCGTTCTGGATCATATCAGCGATCTCACGAGTGATCTTTGTTCCCTTTTCAGCGACAACTTCACCTGTAATCGCACTTACAGCATCCTCAGCGAGGATCTGTCCTGATACACGGTTCTTAAGAAGAAGCTTCTTATTAAATTTATAACGTCCAACTTTGGCAAGATCATAACGTCTTGGATCAAAGAACATGCTTGTGATCAGGCTTTCTGCACTGTCTACTGCCAGCGGCTCGCCCGGACGGATCTTCTTATAGAGCTCTAACAGACCTTCCTGGTAGTTCTCAGAAGTATCTTTTCCAAAACTTGCAAGAAGTTTTGGTTCTTCACCAAAGAGTTCAATGATCTCTGCATTTGTACCTACTCCAAGTGCACGGATCAGAACTGTGATCGGCACTTTTCTTGTACGGTCTACACGTACATAGAAAACGTCATTGGAGTCAGTCTCATATTCCAGCCATGCTCCACGGTTCGGGATAACAGTTGCTGAATAAAGCTTCTTACCGAACTTATCATGTGCGATTCCGTAATAAATACCCGGGGAACGCACAAGCTGGCTGACAATAACACGCTCAGCACCATTGATAACAAAAGTACCTGTCTTTGTCATCAGCGGAAGATCTCCCATAAAGATCTCATGCTCGTTAATCTCATCAGTTTCCTTATTATAAAGCCTTACTCTGACTTTCAGAGGTGCTGCATAAGTTGCATCACGTTCTTTACACTCATCAATCGTATATTTTGCATCTTCCTCGCAGAGTGTAAAATCCACAAATTCCAGACTCAGATGACCATTGTAATCTGCGATCGGGGAAATATCATCGAATACCTCTTTCAGTCCTTTGTCAAGAAACCACTGATAGGAATCTTTCTGAACTTCAATGAGGTTAGGCATCTCCAATACTTCTTGCTGCCTGGAATAGCTCATGCGGAAGCTTTTTCCGGTTTTGATGGGACGAATTCTGTTTTTCTCCATTGACGTTTCACTCCTCATTTATTGTTTTTGCAGGCAATAAACTGCCTTTTACGAGTTCCAGTTATATAAAAATGAAAAGAGCCTTGCGACAGTATTCTCTGTCACTATATGGCATACCTTTCCACAATAGCGCATTTTCTACTATATCACAAAGCTCTTTTTATTGTCAACATGATTCTTGTGTTTTTTTATATTTTTCTTGACTTTTTTCTCAAGATATGTTATATCTTCCGCTGTTCCAGGCATTTTCCTTTTGAACAGCATCTTTTTTAGAAATAACTTTTATACCATATCTTCATAAAGGCAGATCAGCTCACGATAAACCTGAACACACCGCTCGATATCCGCAATCTCAACATACTCATCCGGTTTATGAGCCTGTGCAAGATTTCCCGGCCCATACGACATACAATTCGGATTTCCTAAAAGCCCTGCTACAACTGCTGTGTCTGTATAACCTGTGAATGCTGACACAACCGGATCTTTTCCGGTAACTTTTTTCACCGATTCAGATAAAGCCTTCATAAGTCCTGATTCCATGTGTGTCTCCACCGGTGGTCTGTCACCTGTAATCTTATAAGAACCCTTCACGCCCGGAACTGCATTTTCCCCAATTTCAATTGCTTTCCGAACAATCTTTTCCGCCTCTTGTGTATTCATCGGTGGAACAAGACGCATATCTATCGTCACTGTACTGTGATCTGATACTACATACGGACTGTATCCTCCGGAAATCTGTCCGAATGTAACCGTAGACTTTCCAAGCTCTTCATGTTTCGGTACTTGCTCCATCGCTTTTCGAATCTCTGCGATCATAAATGCGATTCCAGCGATTGCATCTGCGCCTTTCTCCGGCATACTCGCATGTGCGGTGATACCTTCCACATCAAGTTCAAACCAGGTTCTCCCTTTGTGCGCCATCTGAATCATTCCGGAAGTCGGTTCCATATCAAGAACCCAGTCTTCCTTCTGGATCCATCCCTGTTGCACTGCTGCTTCTGACCCTTTCATATCTGCTTCTTCGTCTACAGTTCCAATAAAGACTAATGTTCCCGGAAGTTTTTCTGTATCCTCAGCTTTCTCTTTCTGTGCTTTTGCCACTTCCGCAAATGCTGTCAAAGCACTTGCAAGTCCCGACTTCATATCACAGGCTCCTCGTCCCCAGATCTTTCCATCCGAAACTTCTGCGCCAAATGCATCCTTCGTCCATCCCTCACCCTTGACAACCGTATCCATATGGCAGATGAACACCAGTGCCGGATGAGCTTTCGCACCTTTCACGACACCTTTTACAATTTTTCTTCCCGGTTCTACTTCGTAAGTCTCTGCATCTGCTCCATTTTCTTTCAAATATTCACAGATATATTCACCGATCTTGGTTTCCCAGCTTCCCGGATCCGTACTTTCTATCTTAATCAGTTCTCTCGTCAACTCAACTGCATCCATTTCTAACGCCTCTTTCGCAAAAAGACCGCAGAAGCCTATCATCTTCTGCGGTCGGAATAAACTTATATTCAGGAAAATTATTTAAGAGTAACCTCTGCTCCCTGCTCTTCAAGTTTAGTTTTGATTTCCTCAGCCTCTGCTTTAGAAACTGCCTCTTTAACTACCTTCGGAGCTCCGTCTACAAGCTCTTTAGCTTCTTTAAGTCCAAGACCTGTGATCTCACGAACAGCCTTGATAACTTTTACTTTAGATGCTCCAGCGGATGTAAGCTCTACGTCGAACTCATCTTTCTCTGCTGCTCCTGCACCCTCAGCTGCTGCTGCAACTACAACGCCTGCTGCTGCAGATACGCCGAACTCTTCTTCACAAGCTTTAACAAGCTCGTTTAACTCTAATACTGATAACTCTTTGATCGCTTCGATCATTTCAGCTGTTGTCAATTTAGCCATTTTAAATATCCTCCATTTTTTCTTTCATTCTTAATTAATTAGATGAGCATCTGCTCATATATGCTGTCTGTATCCAGATCAGCTGACGCATATTACTCTGCGTCTGTTGCTGTCTCCTCTGCTGCTTCTGCTGGAGCCGCTTCTCCACCCTGCTCTGCGATCTGTTTGATAACACGAGCAAAGTTTGTGATAGGTGACTGTAAGCTTCCAAGCAACTTGGAAAGCAGTTCGTCTCTTGAAGGGATCTTAGCAAGTTCAGAAATACCTGCTACATCATATGCTGTTCCTTCAACTACACCACCCTTAAGTTCAAGTGCCGGAGCATCCTGTGCAAATTTGTAAAGGATTCTTGCCGGTGCTGTTGCGTCATCTTTAGAAATCGCAATAGCGCTTGGTCCTTCCAGGCAGTCATCAAGGGCTGCAAATTCAGTACCCTCGAAAGCTCTCTTCATCATTGTGTTCTTGTAAACTTTGTAAACCACACCAGCTTCTCTGAGCTGCTTACGAAGCTCTGTATCCTGAGCAACTGTAAGTCCACGGTAGTCAACGAGAACTACTGACTGAGCGTCTTTAATCTCTTCTGCAATCTTGTCAACGATTGGCTGTTTTACTTCAACCTTTGCCACTTTTCGGTACACCTCCTTATATTATTCGTGTACTGCCAAAGTTCCCAGCAGATCACTCTGCTGAAACTAAAAAAATCTCCAGGTCCAAAGACGTGGAGGTTCTACAAATTCATACGCATGTAAAAATTCATTCTTCCTCGGTAGGCGTTCATAACTTACGCTTTTCAGCACCTACTGTCTTCGGCAGTTGCTAGGCTATAATACCATGATAATCATCATATGTCAAGCCTGTTTTTCATCTTTTTTTATTTTTCTTTTTAAAAGAGGATCCACCAAAAGCAGATCCTCCTCTATGACAGTCTCGTGACCGTCTGTTTTACATTTTATTATGCAAGTTTAACCGGGTTAATCTTCACGCCAGGTCCCATTGTAGATGTAAGAGTTACACTCTTCAGGTACTGACCTTTAACAGCGGCTGGTCTAACCTTGTTGATTGCATCGATAAGCGTCTGGAAGTTGTCCGCTAACTGCTCCTCTGTAAAGGATGCTTTTCCGATCGGAACATGGATAATGTTTGTCTTGTCCAGTCTGTACTCAATCTTACCAGCTTTGATATCGTTGATAGCTTTTGTAACGTCCATTGTTACTGTACCAGCCTTCGGGTTTGGCATAAGTCCCTTAGGTCCAAGTACACGTCCAAGACGTCCAACAACACCCATCATGTCTGGTGTAGCAACTACAACGTCGAAGTCAAGCCATCCCTCATTCTGAATCTTCGGGATCAGTTCGTCTCCTCCAACGAAGTCAGCACCTGCTGCCTTTGCTTCCTCAGCCTTAGCGTCCTTAGCGAACACAAGGATGCGAACCTTCTTACCTGTTCCGTGTGGAAGAACTACAGCACCACGGATCTGCTGATCTGCGTGACGTCCGTCACAACCTGTTCTGATATGAGCCTCGATTGTCTCGTCAAACTTTGCTGTTGCTGATTTCTTTACTAATGCTACTGCTTCTGCAGGATCATAGAGATTTCCTCTTTCGATCAGTTTTGCAGCTTCGATATATTTTTTTCCTCGTTTCATTTTACAATAACCTCCTTGTGGTATTGGCGGGAACTTGCCCCTCCCACTTTATGAATTTACTAAACAATTGAACTTTCAGCGCTCTCTCCCCCGAGGACACCGGAAAAGGTCGGCTGATCGTATCCTACAATATAATCGTTATAAAATCTGGATTAGTCTTCTACAACTACACCCATGGAACGGCATGTTCCAGCGATCATGCTCTCAGCAGCCTCTACTGTAGCTGCGTTCAGGTCTGGCATCTTCATTTCAGCGATCTCTCTAACCTGAGCTTTTGTGATTGTAGCAACTTTTGTCTTGTTCGGTACACCAGAACCGGACTGGATTTTACAAGCCTTCTTAATAAGAACTGCTGCCGGTGGTGTCTTTGTGATGAAGCTGAAGCTTCTGTCATTGTAAACAGTGATTACTACAGGGATGATAAGATCTCCCTGATCTGCTGTTCTAGCATTGAACTGTTTTGTAAATTCAACGATGTTTACACCGTGCTGTCCAAGTGCAGGACCAACCGGTGGTGCCGGAGTTGCCTTTCCAGCAGGAATCTGTAATTTGATATATCCTTCTACTTTTTTTGCCATTTCAATTACCTCCTTGTGGTATTGGCGGGATTCTCATCCCTCCCACGCAATTTTAATCCATTTTCTTCACTTCTGAAAAACCAAGTTCAACCGGAGTTTCTCGGCCAAACAGCTCAACATTGATTGTCAGACTCTTCTTCTGTTCGTTGATTGTCTGAACAGCTCCAACTGTTCCTTCCCATGCACCGCTAAGTACAGTTACAACATCACCGATCTCAAGATCAAGGATCACCTCATCCTGTTTGATTCCAAGGTTCTCCATCTCACTCTCATCAAGCGGTACCGGCTTGGATCCAGGTCCGACGAATCCTGTAACACCTCTTGTGTTTCTTACAACATACCAAGTGTCATCATTCATGATCATGTGGATCATAACATATCCAGGAAACATCTTTCTCTGTACGACCTTTTCCACTCCATTACGTATCTCTGGTACTTCCTCAAGTGGAACACGAACTTCCAAAATCTGGTCTTCCAGATGACGAGTCTCGATCGTCTTGTCAATGTTTGCTTTTACTTTGTTCTCATACCCTGAATAGGTATGAACGACGTACCATTTTGCCTCTGACATAAAATCACCTTTCTGCTGCGATCAACTATTTCACTAAAAAGTCAATTCCATATCTCAAAAGCGCATCAACTACTGAGATCAGCGCTCCAAGCACTACGGAGACAGCAACAACTGCCGTGGTCTGTTTAGCAAGTGTATTCTTGTCTGGCCAAACGATCTTCTTGAACTCTGCCTTAAGTCCTTTGAACCAGCTCTTCTTCTGAGTTTTTGTATTCTCACCCATAATTCCACTTCCTTTCGACAACAATTATTTTGTCTCTTTGTGCAGTGTGTGTGATTTGCAGAATCTGCAGTACTTCTTGGTTTCCATGCGTTCCGGATGAGTCTTCTTATCCTTTGTCATGTTGTAGTTACGGTTCTTGCATTCCGTACATTCCAGAGTAATTCTTGTGCGCACAACTTCCACCTCGCTTTTAATATATTCACCTACGTGTTGCTGATGGTTGCGAGCCATCAATTTTTAGGCATAAAAAAAAAGCCTACTTCCATTCGCCCAAACATTGTATCATGGGGACAAAAGGAAGTCAAGCCTCTTTCTTAATTTTTCATTTCAACATTTTTATATTCACTGCTTTTGCATTTACATCCGCAGTACCGTATCATTCACCCTGTTCTCCCAGCTTTTCATCATAAGTATCAAGGAAATGATGCTTCTCACCTTTAGACTTATATGCAACTACAGTATCCAGATTTACATTTTCAACACTCTTGAAAATATTTCCCTCCACGTATGGATTCACCTTTTTCAGAGTTGCGATCAGCTCTTTGATCTCCATACGCTTGGAACGGTTCTCCTCATTATTACATGTCGTACATGTATCTGTGAACTTGCATGCACACTGAATAAAATGCAGATCATTATAATCTCTCCATGCTTTAATATCATCCTCACGGACCATATACAGCGGACGGATCAGCTCCATTCCCTCGAAGTTTGTGCTGTGCAGTTTCGGCATCATCGTCTGTACCTGTGCTGAATAGAGCATTCCCATCAGGATTGTCTCTATCACGTCATCATAATGATGTCCCAGTGCAATCTTGTTGCACCCCATCTTCTGTGCATGGCTGTACAAATATCCGCGACGCATTCTTGCGCACAGGTAACATGGGGACTTTTCAATATTATAGACGGATTCAAAGATATCTGATTCAAAAATCTCGATTGGAATCTCCAGACGTCTTGCGTTCTCCTCGATCACCTGGCGGTTCGCCGGGCTGTACCCCGGATCCATCACAAGGAATTTTACTTCAAAATCAAATTTATTATGACGCTTTAATTCCTGAAAAAGCTTTGCCATCAACATGGAGTCTTTTCCGCCGGAGATGCAGACTGCAATCCTGTCTCCCGGTTTCACCAGTTCGTACTCATTGATTGCCTTGGTAAACTTGCACCAGATGTTTTTTCTGAACTTCTTCCTTAAGCTCTGCTCTACCTCTTTTGCGAAGTTCACTTCTTCTTTCGCATCCTCTGCCTCTTTTTGCTTCATTGTATCAATCAGCCAGGCAATATATCCGCCGTTCAGGCTGACTGCATCAGCACCTTTTTCTTCCAGTGCCTCTGCAACTTCCACGCTATGCTCTCCTCTGCTGCAGCAGATAACCAGTTTCTTTGTAAAATCAACCTCCGGATGCCCGTCAATTGCATCTTCTGCAACCGCGATTGCTCCCGGAATTGCTCCATGTGAAATCTCTGTCTCATTTCTGATATCCAGGATCTGATAACTATCTTTCTCCAGCTTGCGGAGTTCTTCTATTGAAATACCCATTTTCTCCCCCCGTTATCCTATTTCTGTTACTGTTCACACGATGTGCGACCAGCAACGCATCTCGCCATTTTAAATCGCCTTTGGCGATGGGGCGAGATGCATTCAGGTCAAAACATGCATCCTCCGTGTCAATCAGCGGAGTGATTGACACGGGAGTGAACAGTATCCTATTTCTTCTTAATTCCTGCCAAATCTTTTACAACTTCTCCTGCAATGATCAGACCGGCTACAGATGGTACGAACGCAACACTTCCAGGAATATCCCGGCGTTCGGTACATTTGTGTGCTGCCCCCGGCGGACAGATACAGTTCGTTCGGCAGCTGATCGACATATCTTCCAACGGCCGGGTTGGCTGTTCTTCTGAATAAACCACTTTCAGCTTCTTCACACCGCGCTTCTTCAATTCACGGCGCATCACCTTTGCCAGCGGACACACCTTCGTCTTATAGATATCCGCCACACGGAAGGCACTTGCATCCAGCTTATTCCCTGCGCCCATACTGCTGATGATCGGCACATTCAGTTCTTTACACTTCATGACAAGCGCAATCTTAGCCGTCACAGTATCTACCGCATCCACAACATAATCATATTCTTCAAAAGGGAATTCATCTGCAGTATCCGGCAGAAAAAAGCAATTGTGAATATTCACCTCTGCCTTCGGATTGATCTCCAAAATTCTGTCCCTCATTACATCTGTTTTATATTTTCCAACTGTTTTTCTTGTTGCAATGATCTGACGATTCAAGTTCGTCAGACACACTTTATCATCATCGATCAAGTCAAATTTTCCTACACCACTTCTTACAAGTGCCTCACAGACATAGCCGCCGACACCTCCAATGCCAAACACTGCAACGCGGGCACCTTCCAGCCTGTTCATTGCTTCCTTGCCTAAAAGCAGTTCTGTTCTCGAAAACTGTGTTAACATTTCCTATATTCTCCTTCTGTCTACATAAATGTGCCGCCGCCCGGGTTACCGCCATAACCACCGCCAAAGCACATACCACCTCCGCCGCAGCAGAGATTGCACATCAGATTAGCAAGGCACAGCTTCACGCACCAGCTGCTGTTGAATATTCCGGGATATCCATACATTGTCTGTCTTGTCTGATACCAGTTCCCGCCACCTTCAAGCTGCTGAAGGAGCATCTGGTACTGCATATTCTGTGGTTCCAGCCGCACTGCTTCTCTCGCATGATCTAATGCGATCACATTATTTCCAAGCCCGGAATTCGCCGATGCGCTGTAGAAATACCATCTTGCACTATGCTGGCTGATTCCGTCAAGTACGTTAAGAGCTTCTTTATAATGTCCGCTTCGTATGTAATTAGCTGCCGCATTCAGATGTGCATCTTCCTCACTCATCCCGGAAGTTCCGCCCGTACTTCCTGCCGAACCATATCCATAAGAACCAAAACCTCCGAATCCTCCAAACGGACCGTAGCCTCCATAACCTGAGCCATCACTTGAACCATATCCGGAAGTATATCCTTTTTCACGTTCATCCATGATCTGCTGATAAGCCTGCTGTACTTCCTTAAACTTCGCCTCAGCCTCATCTTTCTTCGGGTTATTGATATTCGCATCCGGATGATATTGTCTGCTCAGCTTTCGATAAGCCTTCTTCACATCCTCATCCGTAGCATTTCTGTCTACACCTAATATACTGTATGGATCTGACATCCTTCCTATTTCCTCGTTCTTTCTCTTACCTTTATTCTAACAAACAATTACTGTTCACACGATGTGCGACCAGCAACACTTGAATATCATAACAGATAGCTCGCCTACAGTAAACCTGTCAACTCTTTTTAATAAATGTTGTTCCACATTTCGGACAGCGAATCTCTATCTTCCCTTTCCCTTTCGGAATACGGATCTTCTGCTTGCATCCCGGACACTTATAGATATGATATATCTTTCTCTGTGCCAGACTGTTCTTCTGCTGCTGAATATAGGTTCTGATTTTATAAGTCTTTGCAAGATACTTCTGATTTTCCGCATACCGTTTCGATATATTTCTGGAAAAAATCCGGAAATAACAATAGATGATCAGCACCCATCCTAGAAAATAAAACATCGTTCCCACTCCTTTTCCTGTAAAAAAGGAAGACAGGAGCACTACTACCAATCCGATAATAAGCAGACCTTTGGAAAACTGATCCACACCATACCTTCCCTGCATAAAACGTAAAAATTTTTCTTTCATACAAATCCTTCTTTCTCAATAACTCTGTCTGCACACATTACTTTTCACAGTATCTGTAACTTGTCGCGCATCTCTTTTGTTGAGTTTCCTACCAAAATGATATGTGCTATATTCTGCGCTGTTTTCACTCAAAAGTCAATTAAATAAATATAAAATGTGGTAACCATCCAGAGGAAAAGTACCGAATTTTCTTTGTTTCCTCCGAACAGTTACCAGTCTTTATTGATTCAATATATTATTGCAGATTTCATCCGAGATCAGGTATACGATCCTGGAATCATTCATCATGACATATCTGTCTCCACTTCCATTTTCTCCTCCGATGTAAAGCGTCATTGTCTGATCTTCATCATCGCTTGTATAAGTAACTTCTACTGTGATTCTGGAAGTCTCATCCAGACCATACCCTGCAAGATCTGCGTCATCTACAGAATAATCCGCTGCCTCTGACAGCGTTGCGGCACCAAGTCCTCCGGCTACTGCTGCAACATCTTCTGCCTGATCCTCATTCTCGGAATCATAGGTTGTTGTCTCACCGTTCTGTGTGATCACTTCTTTTTTCAGATTTCCACTTCCGATACTTGGATAAGTATCCAGCTGCGCGATTTGATCCAGTTCTGTCTGGATATCATCCAATGATGTTGCCGGAATAGTATAAACCTTTTCCGTATCGTCCACTGTTGCATAGTAATCATTTCCGGTCGCATTCCCAACCTTGATCGTTGTTACGGCTCCATCTCCATCCGTCAGTGTAACTGTATAAGTCGGATTGTCTAATCCATATTCTTCCAGCGCATCTGCATCCTCAAGTTCTCGATCCGCATTCAGCTGTCCCATGGCATCAGCTACTGTCTTCGGATAACTCTGACGCAGTGGAAAATCTTTATCTGCGGTATAGTACCAGGTATCTCCATCTTTCTCAAAATTCATTTCACCCGTACCAAGATCATATTTCACCCCGGTAATCTCTGAGGTCTTCAGATCCGTTACTTTCACCGTTTCTTCTTCCTTGGAATCCTGCTTCTTATTCCATATGCTTAAGGCAAAATAGAGGATCAGGAGCAGCACCAGAACACCAGTCAGAATCAATGGCCCTTTCTTTTTCTTCATTCTAATTTTCTTCCTCCTTAAGCTTTTCTTCTTCTAAACCATACGCTGAATCCGGCGATCAGAATCACTGCCGGGATTCCAAAGATTACAAGAAGGCTGAACAGACCGGCATGCTGTACTGTGTTATACTCTGTTCCAAGACTCTTTGCCTCGATGGACAGATTCTGTACTCCGTCAAAGTTTGCACTTACTGCATTCATAAAGATCTGTGTATTCTCAAGCTGTGAAAATGCATCTGTAATATTCTGATCGATCAGGCTTCCTGCGGAGATCACAGTCAGACGGGCTTCTGTTGTACTGCTTTCCTCAGAATCTTCCGTATCCTCACTGTCTGCATCAGACGAATCTGCATCCGTGTCATCTGAAGAATCATCTCCCGAAGAAATTGTCTCTGTTGCGACAACTCCAAGTTCATACGTTCCCTGTTTCTGTTCAGACTCTGTTACCGCATAACCATTTTCCGATGTCTCCATAAATGCACTTGTTGTGATCGTATCTCGTGCCGGATCTGTCAATGTCATTCCATGTGCATTCGTCAGAAGTACCATCTGAGAGCTGATTCCATTCGCAAGATCACCGGATACATTCAACTGTGGGAAAATATAATACGGCTGGTTCTGATAGCATCTTGTAGGATCCGCAATATAGCCATCTGCACCTTCAATTCCATACACTTTCAGCACGCTTGCAAGATTCGGCAAATCTGTCAGGGAGGTGTCTCCAAGCAGACACATTACTTTTCCACCTGCTGCCAGATAGTTTGTCAGAAGTGTCACTTCATTTTCTGAAAGGTCATTCGTTGGTGCATTCATAAGTAAAAGATCACAGTCATCCGGAATGGAGTCTGCCATCAGAAGGTTCAGTTCTGTCAGCGTGTAATTATTTTTACTCATCAAGTCTGTAACAGTAGATGACAGATCTGCCTCCCCATGTCCGCTTACTTTATAGATTGTCTTCTGTACATCACTTGTCACATAATTTACCGCACTTGTCAGCTGTCCATCCCCATCAAATTCTGAATAAGATGTATTTCCTGAATAGTAATAGGAAGACATATCCATAACAAGAATCTTATCAAAAGAAATGGTTGTTGTCTTTCCTGTTGCTTCACAGGATACAACGATTGTATTTTCGGATGCATTATACTCTGTCAATGCTGACGGATGCAGAACCGGATCGATCCACTCTACATTGATCTTGTCTGAAAGTGCTGCATATTTACTGATAAATGTCTTAATCCTGTCATCCGTGTCTTCCTTTACCGCAAGAACTTTCATATCGACTTTATCATTCAATCCGCTTAGCAGATCCTTTGTCGTATCTGAAATTTCATAAATCTTTGTACTGCTCACATCCAGATTACGGTAAGCTTCCGGAATCTGTCCGATCACCAGATTGAATACGATAACAATTGCGATTATAAGTACTGTCAGTCCCACACTGTAAGATCCGTGCTTTGTACCGGAGGTGTGGAACATCCCATTGATCTTTCCTGTTGTTTTCTTTCTTCTATCCACTTTCATGCCCTCCTAATTCCAACGTCTCTTCTGGATTGCCTGTACTGTCAGGAACACAAAGACTACGATCAATGAAAGATACAGCGCGATTCCTGTTATATCTACAATACTGTTCGAAGTGATATCCGTAAATACATCTGCAAGTGCCAGTCTTCCAAGCATCTTTGTCAGCAGGTTTTCATAAAGACTTGATTTCACAAAGTACACGACCACACCGGCGATCACACCAACTGCTTCGATCACACCGGCAATCACTATATTTCCTGTCATCTGATAAATATAAACAACAATCAGAGTCAGAATGATAAGCACACCGACCAATCCGCTGACTGCACTGCTTGGAAGCATGGAAAGAATTCCATTCCAAAGATACAAGATAAGTAGAATACCAAATGTACTGATAAATGCGATCATCTGACTTTCCGTCAGAGCAGACAGGAACATGCCGATTGCCGCATATACACAGCCCAGCAGGAAGAATACCCCAATGGATATGTAATCTACTTTCAGATATGCAGTCCCCTGTGCCTTAATGATCAGCGGGAATGCACAGAAGATCACATTCGGGATTCCAATTACCGTTACCATTGCAAGATATTTTCCAAGCACAACCTTCCACAGACTGACCGGAGCGGTCAGAAGCAGCTGGTCTGTCTTATTTTTACGCTCTTCTGAAAAACTGCGCATCGTGATCAGCGGAATCCCTACGATAAATACGATCAGTGTGCCTGAAAGCGTATAGGAAAAGTATGGATATCCGGCTGTCAGGTTATATGCCATAAAATAGATTCCTGTAAATGCAATAAGAAATGCAACAAACACGCATCCTACCATAGACTGAAAATAGGAGCGTACTTCTCTTTTATAAATCGCCAGCATCTTTCATGTCCTCCGTTTCCTTCTTCTTCGCCTTTTCTGCATATTCTTCTGCTGCCCTGTCACTCTGCGTCAGTTCCATAAAGACATCTTCAAGACTTACCTGCAGCGGATTCAGTTTCAGCAGTGGCTGATGATTCTGTGCAAATGCCTGAAATACTTTTTCACGTATATCTGTATTTTTCTTTTCCTGAATCTGAGCCCATGTGATTCCATTTTCCAGCTGCTTTGTAGAAATGCTTCGAATTCCATCTACTGTCTCAAGAATTCTTCGAACTTCGTCCGGGCTTGCTTTCGTCTCGATCTCAATCAGATCAGAATCTCCCAGATTCCGTTCCAGATTCTCCGGTGTGTCACTTGCAACCAGTTTTCCTTTGGAAATGATCAAAATATAATCGCAGACTTCACGGACTTCCGCCAGAATATGAGAACTCAGGATCACTGTATGTTTCTTCGCAAGCTGACGGATCAGTTCACGGATCTCTATGATCTGTTTTGGATCAAGTCCGACACTTGGTTCATCAAGAATAATAATCTCCGGAAATCCAAGCACTGCCTGTGCCAGTCCGACTCTCTGACGGTATCCTTTCGACAGATTCCTGATCAGACGGTTTTCCACTTCCCAGATCTTCACCATCTTCTCTACTTCATTGATAGACTCTTCTCTTTTATTCTTAGCGATTCCTTTCAACTCCGCTACAAATTCCAGATATTCACGAACTGTCATCTCCATATACAACGGTGGCAATTCCGGCAGATAACCAATCTGCTTTTTCGCCTCCTCAGGTTCTTTCAGAATATCATGTCCATTAATCAGTACTTCTCCTTCGGTAGCACCGAGGTATCCTGTCATAATATTCATCGTTGTTGATTTTCCCGCCCCATTCGGTCCAAGAAAGCCGTAGACATGCCCTTCCTCTATTGTGAAATTTAAATGATCTACTGCTGTATGATTTCCATACTTCTTCACAAGATTCTTTACTTCTATCAAAGTCTTACCTCCCTATATTTCTTCCAGTCTATATCTATGCAGACAAACCGGGATTTTTGACCTTTCAAAAGTATCAGGATTCTGTGAATGTTTTGTGTTATAAATGTGACAGTTCTATTTCTTGCAAAAAGAACAAACCACTCTCTGCATTGTTCCATATAAGAACCAACACAAAGAATGCTTCTTTTTTACTTTTCGTATTCCTTACAAACCAGATCTGCAATGATCTGCTGCCCCTGAGAATCCGGATGTACTCCGTCTTTCTGCAGATGAGATGTCACAGATGACTGATACACATCCGCAACTTCATAATCGTATTTTCCCGCACGTTTTTCAATGATCGCGTTCATATTTTCAATAATATCTTCTACAATTTTATTCAGCGTAGACGGAAGCTTCATATTTCCTGCCGGATTATAAATTGTAGTCACGATCACTTTTGCATCGTCCTTTTTCAATGAATTTACCGTCTTCATCATCTGAATCCATTCTTTTTCAAAGGAATTATAATCCCAGTTGTTCAACGCATTGATCGCACTCAGCACAAGAAGTGGATTCTTCTTTACAGACTCTTTCAAAGATGCAAGTGCCTCATCCGCACTTTTAAACTGTGTATCTGTCTTCAGGATTTCCTGAACCACACGCTTACATTCGTTGAGCAGGTCATTCGAACCAATTGTTATAAAAATAACATCTGCTTTTGCAAGATTCGTCTGCACATCCTGCTTTGACAAATACTTTTCGTTCAATCCTGCTGTATCAAGACCTGTTCTTGCATAATTGTGATAAATATATCTGCACCCTTCGCTATATGCTATTTCCTTTGCTGCCAGACTTCCATAATTCTCCATCCAGGATTTATCGCAAGTGTAACCTTTCGCAATACTGTCTCCAAGTACTGTGCAATAAAGCTGATGTGGGCGTGCTGTTTCCTCCGTATTTTCTGTTCCGGATACTGGAAGAGTCCCTGTCAGCAGCATCCCTGTGCTGAGCAGAACTGCCAACATCCTTCTTCCGTATCTTGAAATCCTTCCTTTTCTTTCTCTCATTCCATTTTGTTTCATTTTCCGCACCTGCCTGTATTCTGTCCTTCTTCGTAGCTGTCCCTATTATTGCCTTATGCTTTTAGATTTCCCATTTTGCCTGACTTCCATGCTCCGTCTTTGTAATATTTAATTTCCAGTCAATCTGCTCTTTCAATTCATTTACATGGGAAATGATTCCAACCAGTCCTTTCTCTCCTGCAAGTTCTTTGAGAATCTGAATCGCACGGTCTCTTGATGCATCATCCAGAGATCCGAATCCTTCATCTACAAACATCGTCTCCAGACTTACAGCTCCCGCCGTATTCTGGATAATATCTGCAAGTCCCAATGCCATCGACAAAGCTGCCATGAAGGATTCTCCTCCTGAGAGAGACTTTACATCTCTGACAGAATCTGTCACCAGATCATAGACATCCAGATCAAGGCCGGCCTGTCCCTGACTGCTCAGATCCTGAATCTCCCTGCACTGTAAAATAAATTCATTCGATGTCATCCGCGCCAGCCTTCGGTTTGCTGCCTGAATGATCTGTCGGAAATAAGTCCGCTGTACATATGTTTCGAAATCAAGTTTCACACTGCCGCTCAAATTGCCATTTGCAGTCTTGCTCAGGTTGGAAAGTACCTCATATTCTTTTCGCAGAGCTTCCTGCGAAGAAAAATATTGTTTCAGATTCTTGTACGCATTCTGGTTACCTGTCCATCTGCTGTGAAGCTGCATCTGAAGATCCTGTTTTTCTTTCAACAGATGTTCAACCTCTTTACGCTTTTCTATCTCCTGTTGCGGATCTTCCCACTTTTCTCCCACTGTCTGTTCCTTCAGCGTCTCGATCTTTGCCTTTTTCTCTAACAGCTGGCGGTCGTATTCTTTCACTTCTTTGTCTTTCTCCCGCCATCCTTCGATCCATTGTTTCGCCTCACGGAATTCTTCCTGTGAAATAAATTCCTGCCGACTGATTTCCTCTCGGAACTCTTCCTGCTCTTTTACAAAACGTTTCTCAAGCTCTGTCTTCTGGCTTCGAAGTCCCTCCAGTTTCCCTGCCTGCCGTCTGCTTTCCTCCGTCATCTTACGGCACTGTTCCTGTGCCTGCTTTGTTTCATTCTTCTTCTGATTCAGTTTAATCTGCATCTTCTGAAGTTCTTCTTTCACCTGCTCTTCTTTCACAGGATTATCTCCAAGAATACGCTGTTCTGATTCGAGCTGTGCTTTACATCTCTGAAATTTTTCCTGCTGCTGCATTCTTTTTTGTTCCAGCAGATCACGGCTTTGCTTCAATTTCTCTACCGTTTCTTTATCCGGTGCTTCTCCGGAAATCTTTGCCGGATGCGGATGTTCTACCGATCCGCAGACCGGGCACGGCGTGCCTTCCTGTAATTCCTTCGCCAGGATTCCCGCCTGCTCTTGAAAGAATTTCACATATGCTTCCTCATACTGAGCAGATGTTTCCTGACAATTCTGTATAGATTGTTGCATCACTTTCGTCTGACTCTCATATTCTTTCGAATACTTACGCACATTCGCATAATGTGGAAGGAGATCCGATAACTGTGAAATCCTCTTCAGCATTTCCGGTTCTTCCTTTGCAAAAACTTCTTCCAGTTTTTCCGCTTTTTCTTTGACCTTGGAAAGTTCCTTTTCCTGTTCCTTCTGCCATGCAGTGATCTGCTCGATCTCACCCTGTATCTGCCGCACGGATTTTGCTGTTCGAAGAGCCTGCACTTCCAGATGCCTTGCCTGCTCTGCCCGATGTCCAAGTCCTGCCTGGATCCGATAAGTTTCCATCTCGTCCTGTTTTGCATTCAGAAGAAGCAAACTCTTCGCTTCCATTTCCAAACGGTCAAATATCTTATTCTTCTCTTCTTTCTTCTGAATCAGCATTCGAAGTGTTTCTGACTGTTTCTTAAGTTCCTCTGATTCTTTCTTTAAGACTTTTCCACAACTTTCTTCGTATTCTAAGAAGTTTTTCACAGCCTCCAGAACCTTTTCCCCTTCCGGCATGGATAACTCACAGAGTTCTTCCCACTGTTCTGCCAGATCCTGCCGGTCTGCGTCCTCCGGTTCCACCCGTTCCATCTCACGCCGGATGTCTGATTCACTTTCCTTCAGCGCAATATACAGATCTTTTCCTTTTTCTTTCAGTGCTTCCTGAATCCGCCAGTAGATCTGTGTCTGGAAGATCTGTGAGAAGATCTTTTTTCGTTCTTTTGATTCTGCATGGAGAAGCTTTAAGAAATCTCCCTGTGCGATCATGGCAATCTGCGTAAACTGTCCTGCATCAAGACCAATGATCTCCTGAATCTTCTGGTCCGTCTCACGCTTCTTCCCCTGGTATTCCCTTCCATCCGGAAGAAGGAGACTCACCTTCGCCGTCTCCTTCACATACCGGAGGCTTCCATCTGCTTTTCTCCTTTTCCCGACTCTGAGATATTCCGGATTACGGCGCACGGTATATTCCTGCCCCCGATAAGAAAACACATATTCAACATAAGTGTCTGTGTCCTCTGATGCATACTGGCTGCGCATCATATTTCCATCTCTTCGTCCACCACTCGTCCGGTCATACAGCGCATACATGATTGCATCAAAGATGGTCGTTTTTCCTGCACCTGTATCTCCGGTGATCAGAAATAATCCGCTGTGGATCTTTGTAAAATCTATTTCCTGGACACCCGCATAAGATCCGAATGCGGACATCGTCAATCTCACCGGTCTCATACGTCTTCCCCTTTCATTTCACTTAGAATCTCTCTTAAGATCTTTTGTTCCTGTTCAGACATTTCCTGCCCCTGCATCTCTTTGTAGAAATCACAAAATGTCTCAAACGGAGTACCGACCCGTATCTGTTCTTCAGAAAATTCCAACTTCTGTCTTGTTCTTTCATTGTCCATCCTCACTTCAAGGATATGATGAAACTTTCTTTCCAGCTGTTCCTTCGGTTTGTACGGATCAACCTCATCCGTCAGTGTTACACTGACATAATCTTCGCTCCCGGTTCCGTCCTCCGCTTCAAGGATCTCTTCCAGCGTTCCTCGAAGTTTCCGTACATCACGCAGCGGATGTAACGGCAGTTTCTGAATCTCCGGCTCGCTCCCCTTTTCTTTTAATTCAACTACATGAAGTGTCTTCTTTTGGCTCGCCTCACTGACAGAATACTTCAGCAGCGTTCCACAATAGCGGATCTTCTCCTGACCGACTCTCTGCGCTCCGTGCAAATGTCCGAGTGCCACATAATCAAACTTCTGTACTGCGGAAATATCTACATTATCAATGCCTCCAACAGATAATACTTCTGAATCACAGGTTTTCGGAGTCTCTCCTTTTCCTGTATAAAACTGATGGGAAACCAGTACATTTCTTTTGGAAAAATCAATCTTCTCCCGTTCCAGAAGACCTTGTACAGCTGCCGTATAACTCTCCGGCACCTCTCCTCCAAAGATCTTGCGTACATATCCCGGCTTTAAAAACGGAAGCAGCCAGAAATTTACTTCTCCAAATTCATCCGTCAAAGTAATCTTTTTCAGACGATCTGCTTCTTCCTCCGGTGCCTGCCCCGCAATATAAATCTGATGACTTCCAAGCAAACGGCTGGCATAATCCAGTCGTTGTGCCGAATCATGATTTCCCGATATAATAAGAACCGGAATCGCCGGTTCAATCTTTGCCAGAGCTGTCAGAAATTCATCAAACAAACTGACGGCTTCCGCTGATGGCACGGATTTGTCATAAATATCTCCCGCGATAACAATTGCATCCGGATGTATGGACGCTGCATATGAAAGAACCTCCGCAAGGATATGTTCCTGATCCTCCCGGAGGTTATAGTGATGTAATTGCTTTCCTATATGCAGGTCTGATAAATGAAAAAACTTCATATCATCACCTCATTACAGTAAATTTACTTCTTTCCCGGATTCTTCCAGATCCAGATTGCTGCTACAATACCAAGCATATACAGAATGTTCACAAGAACGACCGGATTATCCTTCAGTAAAGCTACGACCGATACAATTGCTGCAAGTATCGCTGCAAGCTGAAGCACTTTGAGAAGCTTCTCATTCCGGCTCTGTCTTGCTTTCTGTAAGCATTCCAGTCTGCGCTGTTCCAGCGTCAGATATTCCAGCATATCCTCCGGTCGGATCTTAGAAAGAATCACTTCTTCCCGGGAAAACTTCTTCTCCCCACTGCGGTGGAAAATACTCTTGATCTGATCGATCTTTTCCTTCCGGTTCTGCGGATCTTTAACCGCCTGATCGTACTCTTCCTCGGCTGCACGATCCTCCGCTGTCTCTTTGTAATAATCTTCCAGCTTCTGCGCCGGTTCTACCGGTGGCTGTACAGGCTGTGCTGGTACTGTATTCACCGGTGGTATCTCCTCTGTCTCCACTGGTTGAATCTCCTCCGCATCCACCGGCTGCTCGACTACTTCTGATGTATTCACTTCATCTATCACTTTATTTTCCTCAGACACGATAGTCCTCCTTTTATCTTCTCTGCATCAATCATGAAAATGATACCTGCTATTCGCATATCAACATATAAATTATAGCAAATGCATAGGAAATATACAACCAACAGGAAAGGGGCTAATGTCTATTAACTAAACGGCAACTACTGTTGCTCCTCTGCTCCCGGAAGTTTCACCATCTTCGGCGCATGCTTCAGTGCCGGAATGATCTTTGCGATTAAATCTGAGGTACTGAATTTCAGACTGGATGTATTAATGCATGGATGACAACCAAAATACGGATCTTTCATTACATCCTCATCGATCAGAAGCTGTACTTTCCCCTCGGTATCATTCATAAGTCCCATAACGCTGACGGATCCCGGTGTAATATCCAGATACTTCTCCATATACTCCGGTTTTGCAAAGGAAAGTCTTGCAGAACCGATCTGTGCCGACAGATTCTTTGTCTTGAATGGCTTGTCTCCCGGCATCAGAAGCAGATAAAAGTCTGTTTCCTGTCGATTGCAAAGGAACAGGTTCTTGCAGATTGCGGTTCCATCTCCAAGTGTTCTGTCGATTTCTTCACAGGCTTCCATCGTCATTGCCGCCTCATGGTCTACTCTCTGGTATTCCACACCAAGCTTGTCGAGGAAATCATATACCCTGATTTCCTTTTCTAATCTTCCTTCTGTGTTTTCTGGTCTTCCATTCTCTAATTTCATACTAACCGACTCTCCTATATCATACTAACCTAAGTGCTCTATATCTATCAAAACATGCAAATATTTCCTGTCTTCTCGGCACTGCCATACAGGATACACTGGATGTACTCTCGCACAATGCCGCCAGGGATTTATTCTGCATCACTTCTTCCAGCTCATCTACAATCTGGATCAGATTCTTCTTTCCATCGATCAAATGTTTCTGTGCATATCGTACACAATATCCAAGTGCTGTCACCTGTTCGCTGTCTGCGATCTGCTCCAAGTATCTCAGGTCGATCATATCCCTGTTGATCATCACAGATTCTTTCCCCATCGTCTTCATCTTGATCCTGTCATTTCCGCGAAATGCTTTATCCGGTCGTGGCACTCTGTCATAAGCCGGTTTCTCTGCCGGCTGCTCCGGCACGCTGATCTGCGGAAAGTTCTCTGCTTCTTTTTTCGCCAGTACCGTAATGTCTTTCGGAACATAACGATCCATCTGGATAATACTGTCTGCAATATGGAAATAAGCTCCCGAACTTCCTGCAACGATCACTGTCGAGATCCCATAATTCTCATACAATTCCCTGATTCTTTCAATAAATGGTGTGATCGGCTCCATCTCCCTGTGGATCACGCGCTGCATCAGCTCATCACGAATCATAAAGTTCGTTGCACTCGTATCTTCATCGATCAGGAACAGGGATGTTCCTGCCTCAATTCCTTCGATCACATTTGCTGCCTGCGAGGTACTTCCACTTGCATCTTCTGTACAGAATGATGTCGTATCTTTTCCGTTCGGAAGATCGTTGATGAACATGGAAATGTCTGTCTTCTGGATACTTCTTCCATCCTCCGCGCGCAATTTCACTGCTGTCGCATCTGTAATCACATACTCTCTTCCATCCCCTGCGATGTGATCGTACACTCCAAGCTCCAGTGCCTTCAGCAATGTTGATTTTCCATGATAACCTCCGCCGACGATCAAGGTAATCTCCTTACGGATTCCCATACCGGTAATCTTTCCTTTATGTGGAAGTTCCAGTGTCACTTCCTGCTCCTTCGGAGACTGGAAGGCGATTCCGTCACGCATCGGCCGGGATGAGATTCCGGATTCCCTTGGCAGTACACTTCCGTTTGCCACAAAGGCACAAAGACCACGTTTCGGAAGCTCTTTCCGGATATACTCCTGGTCTTCTGCCAGATCCACGATTCTTCTCAATCTTTTTGCATCCAGGTTCTTGTAAAACAGGGATGCTTTTACGCACTCCGGAACAAAATCAAATAAAATCTTCTCTAACTCTCTTGCATTGATAGTTCGGCCATTCGCCGGAAATCCGATCTCCATTCTAAGAAGGATGTTTCCATTGTCCGGCTGAATCTGACACGCTGTTCTCTCCAGAATTTCCTGTCCGCATCTGCTGACAGAGATCAGTCCACTCTTACCTGAACCTTTCGCCTTGAATGCAAACCGTTCTACTCTTCTTCCGAACTGGCGCAGCAATTCGTCCTGAAGTGCAATTCTCTGACACTTTCCACAATATAATTCCTGTGGGAATCCTGCTGTCTTCCCACTCACCAGTACACTTACCTTTGACGGTGACGCAAACGGATCTCCCTGTACGTGATCGATCGATAAAACATATCCCGGAAATCGGTACTGTCCTTTTGTATCTTTATAAGCCGGATATCCCCGGTGATCTATTCTTGATAATAAACTTCTAAGTTCTGCTTCTGACTGCATTTTTTATTCCACTCTTTCTTTTTCTCATTCGTACAGAGCACACTCAAACTGCACGAACCACTTCTCATTATACAATAATTTTTGCTTTCTTGCATGAAATAGTCTTGCAGCTTTCCTAAGTTTCCTGATTTTTAGAGCAATTTCCAGAGCAAAAAGAAGCCATTATCCAGACTCTTTATCCGAATAATGGCTTCCAATCATTTACTTCAAATTACTTTTCCGTAATGCTATTTATACCTCGAAGATCAGGTCTCCGTAAGATGGCATTGGCCAAGCTTCTTTATCCACGATCATCTCAAGTTTGTCAACCGGTGCACGGAGTGCATCCATAGCCGGAACAACTTCTGCATGATAGTATGTAGCCTGTACTTCGCCTTCTTCTTTTGCTGCTGCATCTGCTGTTGTTTTTACAAGGTTATCAAGTGCTGCCTTTGTCTCAGCCATCAGAGCACTTACTTCCTTCAGAGTCTCTGTCTGAACGGATGCATCAACACCAGCTGCTTTCACAGCATTCACTGTATCTGCCAGTGTCTTTGTATACTTGATAAATGCCGGCAGGAACTGTTTGCTCGCCATATCGATCATAGTACGGGCTTCAATATTGATTGCCTTAGCATATGCCTCATACTGGATCTCTGCACGGGACTCAAGCTCTGCTTTTGTGAATACGCTGAATCTCTCAAACAATTTTACAGCCTTGTCTGTTGTGATTGCCGGAATTGCTTCAACCATGGACTTAATGTTCGGAAGTCCTCTTCTCTCAGCCTCTGCAACCCACTCGTCAGAGTATCCGTTTCCGTTGAAGATGATTCTCTGGTTCTCTGTCAGGTATTCTTTGATCAGATCATGTACTGCAAGATCAAAGTCATCTGCCTTCTCAAGAATATCACATGCATCTGCAAATGTTTCTGCAACGATTGTATTCAGTACAATGTTCGGGTTTGCGATAGAATCTCTTGATCCAACCATACGGAACTCGAACTTATTTCCTGTAAATGCGAA
>ERZ869983.111-NODE-111-length-27125-cov-13.048432_pt1 | contig 27125 bp, 29 predicted proteins | sample MGYA00521106_ERZ869983 | MGnify/ENA primary metagenome ERZ869983 (study PRJEB32232, sample SAMN07284972) | human gut metagenome | biome: human-associated habitat; material: feces | host: Homo sapiens | place: Tanzania | collected 2014-04-05 ...
TGATTTATTAAAATTTGGCAGATTGGTGCTTTAGGAGAAGCTATTCATTTTTAAATTACATTTTGCGGAAACTCAAGTTGAAGACTTGAAAATGTCTGAAAGGTCAGTTGGATGTATATATTTATTGTGCTAATAGGCAAAGTCAGTAGAAGTAATAGTAATAACTTGACAGTTTATGTATTGTATGATATTTTTTTAAGTAGTAAGTAGTAAGTAGTAAGTAGTAAGTAGTAAGTAGTAAGTAAAAAAGCAAAAATGGGGACACAAAAATAAAAGGAAAGAGAGGAAGAAAGGTATGAAAGATCTTACATTATCTCAGCAATATGCATTACTTGCATTGGACGGACAGGAGAGTATTCATCCAAGCGTGGCAAAAAGTGCTGTATTGAGAGCTGTTTCGGCTGCGCAGGTGCTGGAGACAGAATTAGGAAAAGCAGATACGGATTCATTTTCAGAATTTTCTGCAGTGCTACAGAAAGCGGTACAGACGGCAAAAACGTTGAAGAAAAAAGAGGAGACTCAGATTGAGCGAGAAGTGGTTAATATTCTGGAAGCAGAAGAACTTTTAAAGGAAGTTCCGGATATTTTAGGCTGCGATATGAATTATGATACTTCAGGTGTTGAACTAAAGGCATATCTTAGCGATGCGACAAGTTATATCAGAATAAAAGAAGGACTTCGTGCAGAGATTTTAGAGGATGGCCCAATTAGTCTGGAAGATGCGGTTCTCTTATGGCTTCTCCGTGAAAGTGGCTGTATCCATGACTTATTTTCTGTATCAGAGCAGAACCGTGTAGAAGAGCGTATGACAGAGGCCGCTGTCCAGGATGAGAAGTACCGTGTATTATGGGAAGCAGAATTTCATAATGTTTTTGAAGGATTTATGAACCGGTTTGTGAAGACAAAGAGTAAACTGCTTAAGAATCCATACTTAGAAGGTGTTAATCTTGTATTTCCTTACCTTGACAGAAGAAAATCCGTGTTTATTGATACGGTTATTTTTGGAACTAACGTGGCAGACAGAAGAGCTGCGGCTGTAGAATATCTGAAGAAAAAAGGATTTGCAGTAGAGGAAATCAGAGTAGGCAGTGAGACATTATTAAAGATAGGCAATATATATTATCGTATCTTCCCAATGACGAAAACAGCGTATAAAGTACCGATTCAGGGAGTCAACCTGGTACCGGCATACTGGCAGTAGGAAGGTAGCACTGAAATACTAATTATGTGGATAGTAGAAAAGGTGAGCAGATGTCAAGACAGAGAAGCATGGAAGTAATAGAGCAGGCAGAATATGTGACAATCGGAGAACTTGTACGGCTTACGGCAGTGCGCTACAGTACTTTGAAGTTTTACACAGAGGAAGGAATGCTGCCGTTCGAGCAGGCAGAAGAGAATCTGACCAGAAGGTACTGCAGAGTTGAGAGTCTGGAAAGGATAGCACAGATCCGTCAGTTGAGAGAACAGAAGAAGACGATTCCGGAGATTAAAGAGATCCTGGGATATGGTGAAGAGTAGAATGTGAAGCAAGTCAAAAAATAGAGCAGGAATCATTACCTGAGAACTGCAAAATATGAATATCATATAGAAAAAATGAAAGGGTGTCGGAAAATTGGTATGAACCGACACCCTTTTTCATATAACTTGCTTTTGGAATTTAAGAATATGTAAAAACAATATTGGAAAATTATGCACTCAGTATGCTCTCTGCAACTTCTGGAAGAATATCACTGACTGCTCCATGGTAAGCTGCGGTTGCTTTTTCATCTAGATAATGTACTTCCTTATGTATTACAATCAAATCTTTGCCAGTGAAATGCGGAAGCATATCTTTGCACAGACTGGAATTCAGGTTCATTCCGAGAACGAGAATCGTATCGGCTTTAGCAACTTCCTCTACAGCATGGCTGATGACAGTATTACTAAGCATTTCACCATGTAAATAAACTCCAGGATGAATCACAGTCGATTTACATACATCACAGAGAGGAACTTTATCACTGTTCTTGATATATTCAATCGGGAAAGTCTTGCCACAACGAGGACAAGCATTATGTTCATAAATATTTCCATAAATATTGATCACATTTTTGCAGCCGGCTTTCTGAGGCATATTATAGATGCCTTTTGTGATGATTGTTTTTAAATATCCTGCCTCTTCTAATCTTGCGAGTGCTTCATTTCCTTTTCCTGCCTCCAGGTGCTTGGAAAGAATTTCATTTTTATAATATTCATAGAATAATTCGGCATGTGTGTTAAACATACGGGCACTGAATAATTCTTCCGGAGAGTATCCATACTTTTCTTCAATTCGATAAGATTCGTCGCTGTCTCGATGATATGCGACATTTTGCTCTCTCATAAATTCCATTCCGGCGAGACAAACAAGATATTTAGATGTGCTAATTATTTCTTCAAGATAGTTTAAATTCATAATCATCCCTGCCTTTACAAAATGCTGCTGTTAACGAGTTACTATAAGAATAGTATAGCATAAATAGGAAAGAATTGTCTGAAAATTCGCATAAAAATAAGAGAAAATTTAAAGAAAAACTGGACAAAATAAAACTTACAGTTGACAATATCGAAAAAATAGGCTATTATAAAAATATAATAATAGTAATTATTATTAAAATGAAAAAGGAGGTAATCGGATGGAGAAAAAAGCACTTTATAATTTGTCTTATGGAGTATTTATGTTATCCACACGTTCCGGTGAGAAAGTAAATGGCTGCATTACCAATACATGTATGCAGGTAGCAAATGACCCGATTCGAATTGCAATATCCGTTTTGAACAGTAATTATACTTGCGATCTGATCAAAGAAAGCGGAATTTTTGCACTGAGCCTGTTGGATGTACAGTGTTCCTTTGAGACAATTAAGCATTTCGGATTCCAGTCAGGAAGAGATGTGGATAAGATGAAGGATCTTACGTTACCGGTTGATCAGAATAATATTCCATATATGGGATATCAGGCATGCGCTGTGATCAGTGGCAAGGTTTTGGAACAGCAGGATCTTGGAACACATACTCTGTTTATTGCAGAAGTAACAGATGCAAAACTGCTGAATGAGAATGCACCGCTTACTTACGCAGATTATCAGAATCGTGTAAAACCAAAGAAGAAAGAGATACCTCAGGATAAGAAGATCGTTGGCTGGAGATGCAAGATCTGTAATTATGTATACGAAGGAAGTGAACTTCCAGCGGATTATATCTGTCCAATCTGTGGACATGATGTCAGCGATTTTGAACCAGTTTTTGAAAATTAGTGGTAATGATTCATTGATCTTGTCGTGTAATGAACGGATGTGAGATCAGGAATAATTATAAAAACGAAGATGAAAAGAAAAGGAGATATGGAATTATGAAATATGTATGTGATTTATGTGGATGGGAATATGACGAAGAGCAGGGATATCCGGAAGGCGGTATCGCACCTGGAACAAAGTGGGAAGATGTACCGGAAAATTTTGAATGTCCGCTGTGCTCAGCAGGAAAGGATCAGTTCTCCGAGGAGTAAGGGAAGCATCTCGTAACCGGATAGCGGTACAAGTAACTTATAAGAAAAGTCCTTTCTCAGGTCAATAGTAGATCATGAGAGAGGACTTTTTATCAATTAACGGATGAACTTTTCTATATATTTATAGTCCCAGTTCTTTTAATAACTTTGCCTGATATGCAGCATCAGATACTGCTTTTTTCAAATCTTCAGTTCTTTCCTGTTCTAATAAATACTTGGTTAATTTATTGATTCTTGTTTCGCCCTCAGTGCGTCCACGTTTTTCGCCAACGCGTTCACCTTCTGCATATGCTTCTTGTCGTTCAATCTCTTTTTCTTCCCATTTTTGCATGTATTTAATCTCCATTTCTTTGCTGGATTTAAGCTTGGTGATATCCATCAGGTTTAAATCTTTGAGTGTTCTTTTGTCTTTTGTCACTATAGCTTCTCCTTTCCTTTACAGATAAACTTCCTGTTTGCAAGAAAATGCTATAGCTTCTATCCTAAGATTAACATATACTTTCAGCAGATTCCAGTGTATAAAGAGGATTTTTTCATTTTCTCAAACAGTATTTATCCGTTTACGTATCATCACTTTTGGGAATTACTGCCGATCTATCATGGCTCCGAAAAATAGATGAAATGAATTTAGATACTTTGTACAGATGATTAGATGTATCATCTGTGTGCAGCTAGCATAACATACGCAAAGGATAAACTCAAGAAATATTTTGTGATACTAAAGGAGGCACCATGTATCAATAATACATAGTGCCCACCAAAGTGGATATTTTTAACAGTACATTAAATCAATTCTTACTGTCAAATCGTGTCACAATCATATGAATGATATAAGGTATCAGAATCACTGGAATAGCAAGATAGGCCAGTGCACTGTAAGCTTTCTGGATCAGTGTAAGCAATCCAAACTGTGCGATACAGAAATCAGCAATACAACAGATCAGTGCAATTACAATCTCTCGCAGAGAGATTTTTCTGTCAGATTGTTTAACTGTTCCAGGCTGTTTTTTTGTTTCCTGCTTCAGAAGTCCGCTGTTAATTCTTGTTACCATAGCAGCCACCATATTGACGGCAGTAGATACAGCACCGAGAATGATCAGAACAGAGATGAGTGGAGTAAGGAATCCTTTGCCGACACCTTGTTGAACCATGAATAAGGTCGGTACACTCTGGTTTATCATTTCCGGATCGGAATAAACCGTAAGGATACCGAGAACAACCATGATCATCAGTAAAGCATTTACGATAAATCCAATCCCCATACTTTTGACGGCATCTTTCGGTTGGTTAAAAGATTTCGCATGTTGAACAAATACGGCAATGTTAGCAAGCTGGAAGGTTCCATATAAGAAAGCAGAATAAAGAGCTTTTCCGAACGGCTGCGGCTGGGCGGTCATTGTGCTTAGTGTACTTGTAATATTTCCCCATCCATGAAGAATGTTTGGAACATAAACAAGAAAAAGTCCGGCAATAATGCAGATGGAAAGTACAGAAGCTACGCGCCGTACCAGATCTGTTCCGAAAATCGCAACGATGAAGATAAAGATTCCGATAATCAGTGTACAGAGCAGGTATGGAAGTCCTGTTAAGGTACTTAAGGTTGCTCCGCCTGTGGCAAATGCAACCGCTGGGGCGACACACATGACACAGAGATAGAGCAGTTCGAACAGATTCGAGAAAACCGGGGCGAACTTTCCGTAAAATGCATTATTGTAGGAACGATAATCATAGACTTCATGTTTCCCTGCAAAGCGAAGTCCGTAGGCGAAGAAGATGGCGTTGTACAACATAGCGAATACCGGCATGATCAGACACCAGATTCCATAACGTACATAATAACTGTAGATTTGGGCACCGGAGGCAAATCCGCCTCCGAAATGTGTGGTAAACCAGACAAAAGCTACGCCAAGGATCATGGAAGAACCAGATGCGGCGGTCGCTTTTGCTGGTGATGAATTTATTTGTTTTGTCATAAAAATCAATCCTTTGCAACTCTGTTTTTTAATGTATTCATAGCATCGATGAGCATTTTACGTATCACTTTATAAGGATAATGTGCGACATCGGACATCTCTGGGATGCGGTTCATACTTTCTTCCCACTGTTCTTCTGTAATATCAATTTCCTTTAAAGAAACTGGAAGCCCAATTGCCTTATTCAGTTCATAAATCTTTTCAAATTCATCTTTCTGACCGTCGACAAGAAGAGCAAGCAACACACCAAATCCAACGACCTCTCCATGTAAATGTTTTTCTTCAATAACCGGGTAGGAGGTTAGTGCATAGAAAACAGCATGGGCGAGACCGCTGTTATAATCAGGTGTAAAATCCTTGGTCAGGAAGATGGATGCAATTCCTGTTGTAACTACAATGGCAAGGACAACCTGTTCCACTTCATAAGTACAAAGCCCTTTCTTGTGGTCTTCAAAAGCTTTGGCACCATACTGAAGCAATGGATCACGGCACATATGGCTGACAGCAACGCCGACAGCAGTGAAGTGCTCTAGCCGTTCGTCACGGGAAGAAATGGTTGCTTCATAATATTTTGCATAAGTGTCACCAATTCCTGCCCACATATATTGACTTGGAGCCTGAGCAATAATTTCAGTATCAATAAATGCATGCATGACTGGACGCACGAAGAAATGAGGCTTTAAAAAAGTTCCATCTTCGTTGTACATAATCGACACAGAAGTGCAGGCGGCACAGTTAGAAGCAATGGTTGGAAAAGAAAAGACAGGTTTGTCATCTTCGATACACAGACATTTTACAGTGTCGAGTGCTTTTCCACCGCCGACTCCAAATACCATATCGGCTTCCTGATAGACTGGGAGAGAACGTAAAGTTTCCACTGTTTTGTAAGTACAGTCTGTTCCGTAGAGTTCCGTTCCGATGATCGTCAGATTTGTTTTTTTCACGTAAGCGCGGATTTTCTCTTCGGCTGCGGCAAGTGCCCGTTTCCCGCCAATTAAGAGAACCGTCTTACCATAGGACTCACAGACCGGTCCGATCTTATCGTATATCTTATCGCCAATGGAATAACTTGGCAGATGTACTTCGTAGTTTTCTAATTTCATATTTGGATTTCCTTTCCTATTAAAACAGTATATTTATCACTTTAATACTTTATTATGATAAACTACAAATTAAAATTGTCAAGACAAAATAAAATAAAAAAAGTTGTTGACAGACTATATTGAACGTGATATTGTATGTTTGTACAAAATAATAGACAAAAACAAAGAGCAAAGGTGCTTACATTTCGTAGTAACTTTGCTCTTTTTGTTTTTGTTTATTATAAAAATTTTTCAGCGCGCGATGTATTTGATAATTAGTTGAGATTAAAGCAACTGTGAAACAGCTGCAGATTCAGGAGGGTTTGAAAATGAAATTAAAAGACACAGGATTAACAGCACAGGATATCAAAGACAAAGTAAGCAAATACATGATCGAGACTTATGAGCGTTTCGATTTTCTTGCAGAGACAGCCGAGGGGATGTACCTCTATGATGAGAACGGAACACCGTATCTTGATTTCTACGCAGGAATCGCAGTAAACAATGCAGGAAACAGAAACCCGAAGGTTGTTGCAGCAGTCAAAGACCAGGTGGACGATATAATGCACACATTTAACTATCCATACACAATTCCACAGGCACTGCTTGCTGAGAAGGTATGTAAGACACTTGGAATGGATAAGATCTTTTATCAGAACTCAGGAACAGAGGCCAACGAGGCAATGATCAAGATGGCTCGTAAATATGGTATTGAGAAATACGGCCCAAACAGATATCACATCGTAACAGCAAAGGATGGTTTCCATGGAAGAACATTTGGAGCAATGTCAGCAACAGGTCAGCCGGGAAATGGATGCCAGGTTGGATTCGGACCTATGACTTACGGATTCTCTTATGCACCATATAATGACCTGAAAGCATTCAAGGATGCATGTACAGAGAATACGATCGCAATTATGATCGAGCCTGTACAGGGCGAAGGTGGCGTTCATCCGGCAACACAGGAATTTATGAAAGGACTTCGCGAATTCTGTGATGAGAAAGGAATGCTCTTACTTCTGGATGAGGTACAGACAGGATGGTGCAGAACCGGAGCAATCATGTCCTATATGAACTATGGAGTAAAACCGGATATCGTATCCATGGCGAAAGGTCTTGGCGGTGGAATGCCGATCGGAGCAATCTGTGCAACAGAGGAAGTTGCAAAAGCATTTACAGCAGGATCACATGGAACAACATTCGGTGGACATCCGATCAGCTGTGCAGCAGCACTTGCAGAGGTTGGAGAGCTTCTTGACAGAGACCTTGCAGGAAATGCAAAGAAGGTCGGAGATTATTTCGCAGCAAAACTGGAGAAACTGCCACATGTGAAAGAAGTAAGACATCAGGGACTTCTGGTTGGTGTTGAGTTTGATGATACAATCTCAGGAGTTGATGTAAAACATGGATGCTTTGACAGAAAGCTTCTTATCACAGCAATCGGAGCACATATTATCCGTATGGTTCCACCACTGATCGTCAGTGAAGAAGAGTGTGATAAGGCAGTTGAGATTATTGAAGAGGCAGTAAAAGCATTATCATAAATATAGAAGAACTATAGAAGACAAGGGCGTCACGAGAATGATCGTGCGCCCTTTTTCTTCTTAGTTTTCGGAATTGATGAGACAGTAATGAAATGCTGTTCACTCTCGTGTGAATCAGAAAAAGAATCATTCAGATGATTTGTATGGGAGTAAGCAGCAGAAATAGAAAGAGAGGGTGAATGATATGGCACATCTAGTTATTACAATCGGATGCGAATACGGCGCAAAGGGAAACCAGATTGGCCGGAAGGTTGCGGAAGATCTTGGAATTAAATTCTATGATCGAGATACAGTAGACCAGATCATAAAGGAAGTAGGAATACCGAAAGAGATCATGGAAAAGGTTGAGGAAGGTGTTACGATCGCCGGAAAAGGTGCGGAGGGAGATGTCCGTGGATCTTTTTCAAAATATGCAGACCTGACAGACCGTGCGATGCATGTTCAGAAAACGATTATACGAAAACTTTCAGACAGAGAGTCTTGTGTGATCATCGGACGATCAGCTGATTATATTTTGAAGGAACATCAGCCGATTCTCAGAGTCTTTATTTATTCTCCAAATGAAGTGAGAATAGAAAATGTAATGAAAAGCCATAATCTTTCAGCAGATGATGCGAAACTTCTGATCATAGAGAAAGATAAACGATATCATAAACGTCATCTGGCGCTTACCGGAAGTAATCGTGGCGACCGTCATAACCGTGATATGTTGATCGACAGCAGTCTTCTGGGAGTAGATGGAACAGCAGAACTGATTGAAGACGTAGCAAAAAAGATAATGAACAAATAGGAGGGAACAGGATATGGAACAGAAAAAATCAGAGTTTAACAAAGTATTAAATGCCTGGGATATCCTTGTAATTGCCTTTGGCGCTATGATTGGATGGGGATGGGTTGTTTCAACCGGAGGTTGGATTGAAAAAGGTGGAGTTATCGGAGCCGCACTTGGATTTGTGATCGGTGGTATCATGATTTTCTTCGTAGGTCTTACATATGCGGAGCTGACAGCAGCAATGCCACAGTGTGGTGGAGAGCATGTATTTAGTTACCGGGCAATGGGTTCGACAGGATCCTTTATCTGTACATGGATGATCGTACTTGGATATGTCAGTGTGGCATGTTTTGAGGCCTGCGCATTTCCAACGATCATTACTTACCTCTGGCCGGGATTTTTAAAAGGTTATATGTATACCGTTGCAGGATTTGATATCTACGCATCCTGGCTGATCACGGCGATTGTAATTGCATTCTTAATTATGATGATCAATATTATCGGAGCAAAGACAGCGGCAATTCTGCAGACGGTTCTGACTTGTATCATCGGCGGTGCAGGAATCTTACTGATCATTGCATCCGTGATCAATGGAACAGTTGACAATCTGGATGGACAGATATTTGCAGGAGCAACAGCAGGTGTGAATATCAAAGCGATCATTGGAGTTGCAGCAATGTCACCGTTCTATTTCATTGGATTTGATGTTATCCCGCAGGCAGCAGAAGAAATCAATGTCCCTCCGAAAAAAATCGGAAATATCCTGATCTTATCTGTTGTGCTTGCAGTTATCTTTTATGCATTTGTTATTATCGCAGTCGGACTCGTTATGAATCCTGGAGATATCATTGCATCACAGGAAGCAACAGGACTTGTGACAGCAGATGCGATGGCAGCAGCATTTAACACGAAAATTATGGCGAAAGTTATTATTGTCGGTGGAATGTGTGGAATCGTTACATCCTGGAATTCATTCCTTTTAGGTGGTTCCCGTGCAATGTACTCTATGGCTGAATCTTATATGATTCCGAAATTTTTCGCTAAGTTGCATCCAAAGCACAAAACTCCGGTAAATGCTTTGATCCTGATCGGTATTCTGACAATGCTTGCTCCGTTCGCAGGAAGAAAGATGCTTGTATGGATCAGTGATGCCGGCAACTTCGGATGCTGTTTCGCTTACTGTATGGTCGCTCTTTCCTTTATGATCCTGAGAAAGAAAGAGCCGGATATGCCAAGACCGTATAAGGTTCCATGTTATAAATTCTTCGGAACGATGGCAGTTATCATGTCAGGATTTATGGTTGCAATGTACTGTATTCCAGGAAGTGGTGGAAACCTGATCCTTCAGGAGTGGCTGATGGTACTTGGATGGTCAGCACTTGGCGTTGTGTTCTATGTTGTATGTAAAGTGAAATACAAAGAGTCCTTTGGTACACTTGTTGAGATCATCTCCGATGAGGATGCAGCAACTCTGATGCCAGAGGCAGATGAAGAAGAACTTGATAAAGTGATCGATGCAGCAATTGATCGTGTACTGATGCAGAAAAGTGATTTGATTGGAGGCACAGTTTAATAATGAATGAATTTAGTTTTTCAGTTCCACAGAATATTACAGTAGGAAAGGGAAGCCTTGCAAAGCTTCCCGAGATTGCTAAGAAGTCAGGCGGCTCACATGCATTTCTAATGTCCGGACCGCATCTGGCGAAGATGGGACTTGTGGAGAAGGCGGCAAATTCTTTGAAATCTGCAGGGATTGCCGTTGATATATTTACAGAGATAGAAGGAAATCCTTCTGTTGAGACAGTGGATAAGGCGACAGCAGCATTCAAAGAAACAGGTGCAGATTTCATCGTAGCATTCGGCGGCGGTTCTCCGATGGATGTGGCAAAAGCAGTCGGTGTAACTGCGAAATATGGCGGAAGCATTACAGAATATGAAGGAGCGCACAAAGTTCCTGGACCGATCATTCCGTTGATCGCAATTCCGACGACAGCAGGAACAGGTTCTGAAGTAACAGCGTTCTCTGTTATTACAGATCACAGCAGAGATTATAAGCTGACAGTTTTCAGTTATGAGATTCTTCCGGCTTACGCAATTCTGGATGCAGAACTTCTGACAACAGCTCCGGCAAGCGTTGCAGCGGCTTGTGGAATTGACGCATTTATCCATGCGGAGGAGGCATATATTTCAACAGCAGCCTCTCCATTCTCCGATGCGATGGCAGAGAAAGCGATGAGTCTGATCGGAAAAAATATCAGAAGGTTTGTAGCAAATCGTGGAGATATCGAAGCGGCAGAGGCAATGCTTGTCGGTTCACTTTTTGCAGGAATTGCATTTTCCTTTGCAAGACTTGGAAATGTTCATGCAATGAGCCATCCGGTCAGCGCATTCTTTGATGTACCGCATGGAGTGGCCAATGCAGTATTACTTCCGGTAATCGCAGAGTATAATGCACTGGCTGACCATGGAAGATACCTGACAATCTATAATGATATCAGTCCGGTTCCGGCTTACGCAGAAGAGTTTGAACCAATGATGCTGGTGGATGCGATTCGTGAATTATGTGGGGAGATTGGAATTCCGGCAAATCTGACAGAAGCAATTAATAATGCCAGCAAGACAGGTGCAGTAAGTGTAGAAGAAATCGAGAGCAAGATTGAAGCGATGGCTGCAGATGCCATGAAGAGTGGAAATATTGCAGTCAATCCGAGATCTTCCAGACAGTGTGACATTGAGATGTTATACAGAAAAGCGTTGTAAGGATGATGTAGATGGATTATTTATCACATAATGTATCAGAAAATTTAAAGAAGATCCGCAAGGCGAAGGGAATGAGCCTGGATCAGGTCTCAGAGCAGACAGGAGTCAGTAAAAGTATGCTGGCACAGATAGAAAGAGGGACGGCGAATCCGTCCCTTGGTGTATTAGGGAAGATCACAAGTGGACTGAGAATTGAATTCCAACGTCTGATTGATCCTCCAAGACTGGATTATAGTCTGGTGACACCGGAAGATATTATTCCGACAAAAGAACTGGAAGGACAGTATAAAGTCTGGACTTGTTTCCCTTATCAGGATTCCCAGTCTGTGGAAGTATATCGGATTGATATTGAGCCGGGCGGATGCTATCTCAGTGGGAGTCATGGGGAGAAGACAAGGGAATACCTCACAGTAACGGAAGGTGTTCTGACGGTAGAATGCCATGACCATGTGCAGGAAATCTGTGAAGGGCAGATCTATAAATTTGAGACAGATCAGCCGCATGTGTATCGGAACCAGGGAGCAGCAAAGGTGTGTTGTGTGTGCTTCTTCTTAGACTATATGAGAATTGTATAGAAGAACTTCAGGAGGGATTTATTATGACAACAGTAGAATTAGCAAAAGCATTACCGGAGATTGTTACAGCACAGGTACCGGGACCAAAATCAAAGGAACTTCTCGGCAGAAGAGATGCGGCGATTCCGCAGGCACTTTGTGGAAAGACTTATCCAATCTGCATCAAACAGGGAGCAGGAGCAATGTTTGAAGATCTTGATGGAAATAAATTCCTTGACTGGGTCGGAGGTGTCGGAGTTCTGAATATCGGTTATTCCCATCCGGAAGTGATCGAAGCAGTCAAAGAACAGGCAGAGAAATATTTCCATACGATTTTCAATGTCTATGTACATGACGGATATGTTACATTAGCTGAGCGATTAAATGAAATTATGCCATGCAAAGGAGATGTGAAGAAAACCTATTTTGCAAATTCCGGAGCAGAGTGTGATGAGAATGCGATCAAGATTGCGAAGGCATTTACAAAGAGAAGCGGAGTCATCTGCTTCACAGGAGCATTTCACGGAAGAACGAATCTTACGATGGCACTGACAGCGAAAAAGGTGTATGCTGTAGGTATGGGACCATTCCCGGCAGGTATCTATCGTGCACCGTATCCGTATCTTTATCGTGCACCGAAGGGATATACAGAGGAAGAAGCAGTCCAGTATTATATTGAGGAGTTGAACCGTATCTTTGATGAGGGAGCACCGGCGTCTGAGATCGCATGTATGATCGTGGAGCCGTTCCAGGGCGAAGGTGGATTCATCCCGGCACCGATCGAGTGGGTAAAGGCAGTCCGTAAGATCTGCGATGACAATGGAATTCTGATGGTGGCAGATGAAGTGCAGTGTGGTAACTGCAGAACAGGAAAATATTTCGCATCGGAGTACTGGGCAGAGGAAGGTGCAGCACCGGATATCATTACAACAGCAAAATCTCTCGGAGCAGGACTTCCTATTTCAGCAATCACGGCAAGAGCTGAGGTTATGGATGCTGCACCGGCAGGAACGATTGGAGGAACATTCTGTGGAAACCCGGTTGCATGTGCTTCGGCACTGGCAGTCATGGATGTGATGAAGCGTGATGACTATGCAGGAAAAGCGAGACATATCGGCGAGGTTGTGATCAAACGTTATAAAGAACTGCAGGAGAAATATTCGGTGATCGGTGATGTCAGAGGGCTTGGTGCTATGATCGGTATTGAGTTTGTTACAGACCGTGAGACGAAAGAACCGGCAACAGCACTTACAGCGAAATTAGTCCAGAATGCACTTCAGAAAGGACTTCTTCTGGAGAGTTGCGGAACCGCAAGCAATACCGTTCGTTTCCTTGCACCACTTACTATGACGGATGAGCAGATGGAGAAAGGACTTGAGATCTTTGAGGCAGCACTTGTGGAGGCGTTGGAAGATTAGAGGAGAAAAAGATGAAGGGATTTTCGATTAAGACAGAGATAGAAGAATATGCAACATTTGAGCAGTATGCAAAGGAAGCTGAGTTAGGAGCAGATGATCTTGTCCTCTGCGGAGAGCATACTTATCAGAAATATATAGAACCATTACAACTTGGAGTGCAGACTTTATTCCGTGAAAAATATGGAAAAGGTGAGCCGACAGATATCATGGTTGATGCAATACTGGATGAACTTCGTGGAAAGAGTTATGGACGTATTATTGCCATTGGTGGAGGTACAGTGATTGATATAGCCAAGGCTGTTGCAGTTGCAGGACCGGAAGATAAGGTAGATGATTTATATGATAAGGTTGCCGGATTGCAGTCATTTCATCCTCTTGTAATCATTCCAACCACTTGCGGAACCGGAAGTGAGGTTACAAATATCTCAGTTATCAATCGTATAAGTAAAGGTGTGAAGATGGGCTTGGCATCTGATGCAATGCTTGCAGATAAAGCAATATTGATCACGAATATGCTGGATTCACTTCCGTACAAGATTTTTGCAACTTCATCGATTGATGCAATGGTACATAGTGTAGAGTCTTTCTTAAGTCCGAATGCATGCAGTACTTCACAGCTTTTCTCCAAAGAAGCGTTGAAGCTGATCTTGATCTCGTGGAAGAAAGCAGTAGAAGCAGGTGGGAAAGATGCATGGAAAGACTATGCAGCAGACTTTTTGAAAGCATCGAACTGGGCCGGAATCGGATTCGGCTACGGTGGATGTGCAGCTGTACATGCATGCGCTTATCCGCTTGGATCAGTCTATCATATTCCGCATGGACAGTCGAATCAGCTGATGTTTCAGGATGTGATGAAGAAATATAAGGAAATCCAGCCAGAAGGAAAGATTAATGAGCTGGAGGCTGTGATTGCAGAGGTATTGAATGTGACACCGGAAAATGCATTAGAAACGCTGTACAAACTGATGGATCAGGTGTTAAAGAAAGAACCACTTCGTGAATTTGGCGTAAAAGAAAGTGATCTGCCGATATTTGCAAGAGATGTGATCCAGACACAGCAGAGACTTTTGAAGAACAATTATGTGGAACTGACGGAAGAACAGGTGCTGGAAGTTTACCGGGCGGCTTATTAAAAACTTGTTTCAAATATAAAAAACAGGTGGTAGAATAGACACAGAACTATTCTACCACCTGTTTTTACGAAAGAGAGGAAGAGAAACATGTATCAGGCAGCAAATGACAGATATGAGAAAATGGCTTATGTACGTTGCGGAAAGAGCGGATTAAAGCTCCCGGCAATTTCACTTGGATTGTGGCACAACTTTGGAGACACAGGCGTCTATGAGAATATGAAGGAAATCCTTTTTACAGCATTTGATAATGGAATTGTACACTTCGATCTGGCAAATAATTACGGACCGGCTTATGGAAGTGCGGAGAAGAATTTTGGTAAGATTCTGAAAGAAGAACTTGGTGTGTATAGAGATGAGCTTCTGATCAGCACAAAGGCCGGTTTTGATATGTGGGAAGGCCCTTATGGAAACTGGGGAAGCAGAAAATATCTTCTTTCCAGTCTGGATCAGAGCCTGAAGCGTATGGGATTGGATTATGTGGACATTTTCTATCATCACAGGATGGATCCAGAGACTCCGTTGGAAGAGACGATGGGGGCACTTGCAAGTGCAGTTCAGTCAGGAAAAGCACTTTATGTGGGTCTTTCAAATTATGACGGTCCAACATTGGAAAAGGCAGAAGCAATCTTAAGAGACTTGAAGTGCCCATTTGTGATTAATCAGAACAGATATTCTATCTTTGACAGAACAATTGAGAAAAATGGATTGAAAGACACTGCGAAGAAGCTGGAGAAGGGGATTATTGCATTCAGTCCGCTGGCACAGGGACTTCTTACAGACCGTTATCTGAAAGGAATCCCGGAAGACAGCAGAATTATGACAGATGGACGTTTTCTGAAGAAATCTGCTCTGACAGAGGAGAAACTTGTAAAGATCAGAGAACTGAACGGACTGGCAGCCGGAAGAGGTCAGACATTGGCAGAGATGGCATTGAGCTGGATTTTGAAAGACGGTATTGTAACAAGCGTTCTCGTAGGCGCATCAAAACCAGAACAGGTATTGGATAATATCAAGGCAATACAGAATACAGAATTTACAGAAGAAGAGCTGCGTAAGATTGATGAGCTGTCACTGGACTGAGTAGTATGTTGAAGAACATAATAATTCTGATCCTGAGAAAGAATTATGGTATGAAAGAGATCTGAGAAGACAGGAATTGAAATAAACAATACAAAAATGAATTACTTAAGTTTATTCATCATATACTTGTTTTAACTATTGACATGTGCTAGAATGGAGATGGCTAAAAAGGATATAGTACTATGAGTACACAAAATGAACCCCCAGTAGTGGCTGCTACTGGGGGTTCTTCTCTCTTTACGGTTGAGCATCCGTTTAGGCTAGTTGTCACGGTTATATCTGTCTAACCATTTGCATATGTAGTGGCAAACTACACCTGCCGTGACAGAAATCAAAAAGGATATAATAATTTCCATGAGTACACCTCCCTTCTGTTGCCAGAATGGGTGCGACAACATATAGTATCGTATCACATGTTGTGCTTATTTACAACTTTTTCTATATATCCTTAGAATAGTTTACAGTATTCAGAAAATTGTTCAGTTGTATTTTCTAAAAAACACTATTGACAATAATTTTTATCAAGTGTATAATGCAGTTCATAAAACATATAAAACCTATTAAGAAAGTAGGAAATACAACATATGCTATGGGAGAGAGAGGGACTGCACAGTGACAGAAAAAGTGAAGAAACCGGTTCTGGACAGCGCAAATATTAGAAAGCTAGAATCAATACTGGAAAACATGCGATATGGAAACGTTACAATCTTTGTGCAGGACGGAAAAATTGTCCAGATGGAGAAGACAGAAAAGTATAGAATGACATAAAAAACTTAAACGTATAACTGACTGGAAAGACCAGAGGTTATGCCAAATCACGGAATGAGGTGATTTGGCATGCCTCTGGTCTTTTTCTTTATCAATTGCTTGAGAGTAAATAGCAATCTGAAAGATGCCGACAGATACAGGCAAATAAGAATATCGAGAACAGAAAGAAGGTACAACATGAGTAATACATATAAAGACTTACAGAGATCCCATCCATGCTTTGGTGGACAGAAGAATAATGTAGGAAGAATTCATCTTCCAGTCAGTCCGGGATGTAACATCGCCTGTCGTTTCTGTGACAGAGCAATCAATGATGTAGATGAACGACCTGGGGTGACATCAAAAGTATTAAAGCCGGAAGAGAGTGTAGATATTCTTGGAAAAGCACTGAAATTATGTCCACAGATTACAGTAGCCGGAATTGCCGGTCCGGGGGATACGCTTGCTTCGGACAATGCACTGAAGACATTTCAGCTGATCAAAGAGAAATTTCCGAAGTTGATCAAATGCATGAGTACAAACGGACTGCTTTTGCATGAGAGAGCAGATGAAGTGATCGAGGCAGGGATTGATTCCCTGACAGTAACTGTAAATGCAGTAGATCCAGAGATCGAGGCAAAGCTCAACAAGTACATCATTTACCATGGGAAAAAATATGAAGGAGTTGAGGCTGCGGAGATTCTGATTGAAAATCAGCTGAAGGGAATTCAGAAAGTTGCAGCAGCCGGAACGACGATCAAGGTCAACACGGTTTTAGTTCCAGAAATTAATGGAGATCATATTGAAGAGATTGCAAAGACAGTGAAGAGAGCAGGGGCGAGTATTTACAATATTATACCGCTGATTCCACAATACGAATTGGCGGATCAAAGAGCACCGGTCTGTGCAGAGATTGAGATGGCAAGAATGAAAGCTTCAAAGTATATTGATGTATTCAGACATTGTCAGAGATGCCGTGCCGATGCAGTCGGAGTTCCTGGAAAATCAGAATTTGGAGATCAGATTTATCAGAGAAAATTGAGAGTGAGGGAAACATTTTCGCATGGATAAAAAGAAAGGGTTTAAAGTTGCAGTGGCATCGACGGATGGAATCGTTGTGAACAGTCATTTCGGAAAGGCAGCAACATTTTACATCTATGAGAAGAATCCGAAAGATGACACCTGGAAGCTGGCAGAGAGAAGGCTTGTGCCGCCGGTTTGTGAAGGAGGCGAACATGATGATGCAAGACTGCAGAATCAGGTAAAAAAGTTTTCGGACTGTAAATATATTCTAATCAGCAGAATCGGTTTGGGGGCAGCACAGATGCTGGAACAAAATGAAATCTATCCACTGGAGTTGCCGGGACTGATTACAGAATCGCTGGAGCAACTGGTAATGTATGAGAAGCTTCAGCAATTATTGGAGCATGGATAAAAAGCAATAATAGCAATACAAAAATAATAGAAGAAATAACAGAAATAAACATAGAAAAAACGACAGAAAATCAAGAAAGGAATTAGAAAAATGGGAGAGTTAAGACAGATTGCAATCTATGGAAAAGGAGGAATCGGAAAATCAACAACAACACAGAATCTGACTGCAGGACTGGTAGAACATGGAAAGAAAGTTATGGTAGTTGGATGTGATCCGAAAGCAGATTCTACAAGACTTCTACTTGGAGGACTGGCACAGAAAACAGTACTTGATACGATTCGCGATGAAGGTGAGGATATTGAGCTGGACCGAATTGTGAGAACTGGATTTGGCGGAACGAGATGCGTGGAGTCTGGAGGACCGGAACCAGGAGTTGGATGTGCCGGACGTGGAATCATTACTTCAATCAATATGCTTGAGAATCTTGGTGCATACACAGAAGATCTCGATTATGTGTTTTATGACGTACTTGGCGATGTAGTCTGTGGTGGTTTTGCGATGCCGATCCGTGAAGGAAAGGCAAAAGAAATTTATATTGTAGCAAGTGGAGAAATGATGGCTCTTTATGCAGCAAATAATATCGCAAAAGGAATCAAGCGATATGCAAGAACCGGTGGGGTAAGACTTGGAGGAATCATATGTAACAGCAGGAATGTAGACAGAGAACTTGATCTTCTCCGAGCATTTGCAAAAGAACTTGGAACGCAGCTTTTGTATTTTGTGCCGAGAGACAATATTGTTCAGAGAGCAGAAATTAACAGAAAAACGGTGATTGAATACAGCCCTGATTCACGTCAGGCACAAGAATACAGGAATCTTGCAGAAGCAGTGATCAACAATACCAAATTTGACATTCCAACACCGATGACGCAGGAAAGATTAGAGGAGATTCTGCTTCAGTTTGGCCTGATGGATGCAGTGGAAGATGATTATAGAATTTAAAAGGAGGAAAACAATGAGCAAAATATATCAGTCAGTTACGGAACTCATAGGAAGAACACCTTTACTTGAAATAAAAAGATATGAAGCCAAACATGAGATACCGGCACAGATCTACGCAAAACTGGAATTTTTCAATCCAAATCAGAGTATCAAAGACAGAACCGCATTGTCCTTGATTGAAGATGCGGAAGAGAGAGGTATTTTACATCCGGGAGATACGATCGTAGAAACAACAAGTGGAAATACGGGAATTGGACTGGCGGCAATTGCGGCGGTGAAAGGATATAAATTCCGTGTTTACATTCAGGATCAGGTGAGCAGGGAACGTACACAGGTGATCGAAGCATTTGGTGGAGAAGTGATTAAACTTTCGCAGGTGCCGGTAATTGCAAAGACGATGGAAGAGACCGGTGGAGATTTTATTGCTGCAGTAAAAGCGTTGAAGGAGGAAGTGCTATCCGAAGAAGAAGGAATTGTATTTGTAGATCAATTGTCGAATCCGGCCAATCCATTGGTACATGAAAATACAACCGGACCGGAAATATGGGAAGACACGGATGGAAAAGTTGATATTCTAGTTGCAGGCGTTGGAACCGGAGGAACGATTTCAGGAACTGGAAAATATTTGAAAGGGAAAAATCCGGCAATCAAAATTATAGCTGTACAGCCAGGACCAGGTTCCAGACCAGGGATTGAAAATCCTGCACCAGATGAAATTGATGGAATTCATCCATTCGAGGAAGTACCAAAAAGTTGGGTTCCGGATGCCATGGATACAAGTATCTATGATGAGTATATCAACGTAGAGGCAAAAGATGCTTATCGAGTGACAAGAGAACTTGCAAAAACAGAGGGAATATTAGTGGGAAGTTCTTCCGGGGCAGCAGTATATGCGGCAGAACAGGTGGCTTTGCGTCCAGAAAATAAAGGGAAAAGAATTGTTGTGATTATTCCTGATACAGGATTGAGATATTTGTCTACAAAATTATTTACAAAGGAGTGATCGGATGTCTTATAAAATTGCAGTTGCTTCATCAGATGGAATCCAGGTGAATGAATCTTTTGGTGCAGCAGAGAGATTTCTGATCTATGAGATTGAAAATGGATCTTATTATTTGCAGGAGAAGAGAGAAAATCCCATAGAGAATCAGAAGCCGGTTGAAAAAGAAGCGGTAGTTCCTCAGGAAAAGCCGGAAGAGAAAACTGGTTGTGGCTGCGGTCATGGTGGCAGCTGTTCGGGAATTGAATCCGAGAGAGTAAGAAAGATCGCAGACTGCCGTTGCATTGTCTGTACAAAGATCGGATTCCAGGCACAGAAGCAGTTGGAACGAAAAGCGGTGACTGCATTTGATGTCAGCTGTTCTGTGGCAGAAGCACTGGATAAAATTACTTATTACTTTAATCAGATGGACAAACATGAAGTGTTCCGTCATGGAAATTAGTGAAGAAATAGAAGAAAGCAAAAGAAGGAGAGATGTAAATGAGAGTGAATAAAAAAAGAATTACAGCAGTTTTAACAACAGGAGCTTTGGTGGCAGCTTTACTGGCAGGATGCGGAAGCAGCAATGGAACGGACAGTAAATCAGACAGTTCAAAAGGTGGATCCGATGAGAAGGTTACGACAATCCGTGTAGGAACAGGAACCAGCTATAAACCTTATTGCTATTTAGATGAAAATGGAAATCTTGCAGGATATGAACTGGAGGTTCTAAAGGCAGTGGATGATCTGCTCCCACAGTATGAATTTGAGTATGAGACTTCGGATTTTACGGGGCTGTTTTCTTCCTTGTCCCAGGGAAAACTGGATGTTGTAGCACATCAGGTTGAGTATAACGAAGAAAGAGGGGAAAATTACCTGTTTGGAAAGGAACCGTACACAACTTATGTAACCTATATTGCTGTACCTGAGTCGGTAAATAATGTAAATTCTTTGGATGATCTTGCTGGAAAAACAGCCTTTCTTCTTGCAGGAGGAAATGCAGAATATATTTTGGAGGAGTATAACAAAGAACATCCAGATACTCAGATTAATCTAGATATTGTTCAGGCTCTTTCTGATGATGAAAAAGTGGCAGGGTTGAAAAGTGGAAAATGGGATTTTGAGATTTCAACAAAACGAGATGTTGAGAAAGAGAATAAAGAATATAACGCAGGAATGAAGGTAGTAGGAGAACCAGTACAGACTTCGGATACTTATTTTGTATTCCAGAAAGGAAATACGGAACTGCAGGAAGCATTTGACGGAGCTGTAAAAGAATTAAAAGAATCAGGAAAGCTGGCAGAAATTTCTAAGGAAATTCTTGGTGGAGACTATACGGAGAGTGAATAAACTATGACAATTTTTTTTCAATGGGAAAGACTTGAAACAGCATTTCACCAGATACTCCCTTGTCTATCAGTTACAGTACAGATTGTTTTATGGGCGACAGTGATTGGATGTGTACTTGGTATTCTGCTCAGTCAGATTCTGATTCGACGAATACCTGTACTCCGTCAAATTGCAAGAATATTTATTTCTTTTATCCGTGATACGCCGCTGTTGGTACAGATGATGCTTTGCTATTATGGTTTTCCGGTAATTCTCGGTCTGATAGGAATTGATGCCAGTCGATGGGACAGATTGGTTTTTGCATTTCTTGCTTATGGACTGAATCAGGCAGGATTCCTTGCAGAAATGTTCCGTGGGGCGACGGAAGCAATCCCAATTGAACAGACAGAAGCTGCAATCAGTGTCGGACTTACAAGATTCCAGACCTTCCGCAGAATTATTTTTCCACAGATGCTACGCATTGTACTTCCAGCTTTTGGAAATGATTTTGTGGGGCTTTTCCAGGGAACATCCCTGGTCTATCTGCTTGGTGTTATGGATGTGATGGGAAGAGCAAGAACAGTCGGAACCAGTTCGGGACACTTTTTGGAACCATATCTGGCAGCGCTGGTCTTGTATGTTGTAATCAGCATTATACTTACGTTTCTGTTCTGGTTACTGGATAGAAAGATAGAGAGAAGGTGAGAACATGCAGATTGATTTTGAAAGTCTGGTATCCAGTCTGAAAAGTGGGATTACCTATATACCGAATACACTTCTTCTTGTATTGATTCCTATTGCGTTCAGTCTCGTTTTTGGAACGCTGGTCGCTTATGCAAGAGCAGAAAAAGTGAAAGTAGTCAGCCAGATTTTTGCAGTGTTTATTACCATTTACCGTGGAATCCCTACGGTTGTTGCACTACTTTTGTATAATCTTCTTTTCCTGACAGAATATGAGAAAATACAGAACATCTTTCATCTGAAGACTTCCATTCAGGACATTGATGTGATATGGATCGCAGTGTTTGCCTTATCTTTGCAGACATTTTGTCTGACAGAGGAAAATTTGAGAAGTGCATTTCTGTCGATTGATAAAGGGCAGTGGGAAGCAGGATACAGCGTAGGAATGACCAAATGTCAGATTCTCAAGGAGATTATAATTCCACAGTTGATTCCTGTTGCAATCCCATTTCTGACAAGTATCCTGGTAGGATTGATTAAGAATTCGTCTATTGTGATTTCAGTTGGTGTGGTAGATATCTTAGTAGGCTGTACCATTCCGGCGAATGTAAGTTATCGTTTCTTTGAGGCATATCTTGCAGCAGCACTGATCTATTGGGTAATTAATGCGATTTTGGAATTTTTGATGGGACAATATGAGAAGCATGGAAAACGTTTTAAAAAGGAGGTGGCATAGCAATGGGAGAGATTATGCTGGAGGCAAAAAATATAAAAAAGAGTTTTGGAAAGAATCATGTCCTGAAAGATGTGTCACTGACGGTGAATAAAGGAGAAGTCATTGTAATCCTGGGACCGAGTGGATCCGGAAAAACAACGTTTCTGCGTACATTAAATTTTCTGGATGCAGCAGATGAAGGAAGCATCCGGATCAGTGATAAAGAAGTCCAGGTAGCAGGGGCAAGGAAAAAAGATGTTCTGGAGCTGAGAAGAAAGACAGCATTTGTCTTTCAGAATTATAATCTTTTTGCAAATAAAACTGTGTTGGAAAATGTGACAGAAGGAATGATTTTTGCCAAAAAAGTAGAAAAGGCAGAAGCAAGAAAAAAGGCAGAAGAGATTCTGAAATGGGTAGGACTTGAAGACAGAAAAGATTTTTATCCATCCCAGCTTTCAGGAGGACAGCAGCAGAGAGTCGGAATCGCGAGGGCGGTTGCACTGAATCCAGAAGTAATTCTTTTTGATGAACCAACATCGGCACTTGACCCGGAACTGGTTGGAGAGGTTTTAAGTGTGATCAAGAAAGTAGCAGATACAGGAATTACAATGATTGTTGTTACGCATGAAATGTCCTTTGCACAGGATGTAGCGGATCGTGTTGTATTTATGGATGGAGGCGTTGTTGTCGAGCAGGGAACTCCACAGGAAATCTTCCTGAAACCAAGAGAAGAAAGAACCAGGAAGTTCCTGGAAAGAGTCCTTCCAAAGGAGCCAATGTATTATATATAGAAGAAAAGAAAGGAAATCAAAATGGCGAAAGTACAGTATTCCGGTGTGCGTGAAAGCCGCCCGGGCAGAGTCAATGACCTGGGTACAACCGGAAAGGAAGCAGAAGAAAATTATAAAAAAGGCTGTCTGAAAAAGGCAGACCGAAGCTTTGCACAGGGACTGCAGTGTCAGCAGATCAACAGTATGGCAGCACTGATGTCTTTAGAAGATGCAGTATTTATTGCACATTCCCCGCAAGGGTGTGTGGGATGTTCCATTATGGCAGTTGATATGTACCGTGTAGGACAGGCACACCGTGGAGTGAAAAATATCAAGAATCCTCATATTATCGTTACGAATCTGGATCAGAAAAGTGTCGTATTTGGTGGAGAAAATAAGTTGAGGGAGTCTGTGAAAAAGGCGGTGGACAGATACAATCCAAAGCTGATTTTCATTTATGCATCTTGTGCTTCCGGAATTATCGGAGATGACATCGATGCAATTGCAATGGATCTGCAGGACGAATATCCGGAGACAGTGATCGTGCCGATCCACTGTGAAGGTTTCAAATCAAAAATCTGTGCTTCCGGCTTTGATGCAGCGTTTATAGCAATTAATAAGTTTATTTTGAAAAAAGAAAGATTACCAAAAGAAGAGGGACTTGTCAATCTGTTTGCTCCTACAACTGTGAGCTACGCAGACCAGAAAGAGATGGAGCGTATGCTTTCATTAATTGGAATCAAAGTAAATTATATCCCGTTTTACAGTTCATTAGAGAAAATCAGAAGAATCCCGAAAGCTCAGGCCTCTACTTCAATTTGTAAAGTATTTGCAGATGAATTTATGAAAACACTATGGGAGGATTATGAAATTCCGTATTCCCATACTGTGATGCCGATTGGAATCCGTAATACAGATAAATGGTATCGGGGAATTGCGAAAGTGCTTGGAAAAGAGGAGGAAGTAGAAGAAATTATCGCAAGAGAGCACGAGAGAATTGAACCACTCGTTGCAGAACTCAGAGAAAGACTTAAGGGAAAACGTGTCTTTATCTGCGGCGGTACCGGACGTTCTTTTGCAGCGGCAGCATTGATTGATGACTTTGGAATGAAGCTGGTAGGACTTGAGACCCCGACCTATGATGCAGATGCACAGGTAGATATCGAATACCTGAATGGAATTCATAAAGACTTTGTTGTTGATATTGCGAATATGCAGCCGTTTGAGCAGGTGAATCTGGTGAATAAACTGAAGCCGGATGCATTTATCGGTGTGCCGGACTGGGCAGCAAAACTTGGAATTCCAACAACACATGTATTAGATGGAAAACGTCCAACCATGGGATATGACGGTCTCTTATTCCTTGGAAATAAAATCGCAGACCAGTTACAGAATCCAGGATTCAATGTGAAACTTTCAAAACATGTGAAGCTTCCATACAAGGATTCCTGGTATCAGGAAGATGCATTTAAATATATCACAGGAGGAAGATAAGATGTCACAGATATTAGAAAATCCCAAAGGAGGATGTGTACTGGCAGGAATTAACTCTGTGTTAGGAGCCATCGACCGTGTATGTCCAGTTTATCATTCGGGTCCTGGATGCTGTATGCAGACAACAGCAGCAGATCAGGGGCAGTCAGGACATAAATCGTCCTGTTTTGTAAGTGGTGTGTCACTTCCATCCAGTAATATGTTGGAGAAACAGGTTGTATTTGGTGGAATTGACAAGTTGAGATCAACGGTTCAGGGAGCAGTTGATATTATTGATGCAGATGCTTATTTTATTTTGACAGGATGTACTGCCGGAATTATCGGAGAGGATATTGTAAGTGTTGCAGAAGAATTTCAGGAACAGGGTCATGCAGTGTACCCAATTGAGACTCCGGGATTCGCCGGAGATAGTAACCTTGGATATGAGGTCGTTTGGAATACGATGATCGATCAGGTGATTGAACAGGATGTGCCAAAGGATGAAAAACTGGTTAATATTTTTGGAATCATTCCGTATCACGATCCGTTCTGGAGCGGAACACTGGAAGAAATCGATCGGATTTTATCCAGACTGGGACTGAAAGTAAATACGTTTTTTACAAAACATCAGACGATCGAAGATATCCGGAAATGTTCCGGCGCATCGTTGAATATCATTGTGAATCCATGGCTGTTTAAAGGACCGGCGAAGAAATTTGAAGATAAATTCGGTGTGCCAAGCATCCGCTATCCGGGACTTTTTGTGGGAGCAACGGATACGACCAGATTCGTAAGAATGGTGGCGGAAGCATTGAAACTGGATCAGACATTGGTAGATCAGGTGATTGAATCAGAGGAAGATTATGTCTATCAGTATCTTGCACAGGCAATCGGTGTTGTGAGCTGGAAGCGTTTTGCTGTTGTAGCAGATGCGGCGAATGCAGTTGGAATCACACGCTATCTGGCGAATGATTTCAGTTTTACACCTGTACTGGTTATTATTTCAGAACCCATCTACCGTTCGGAAGATAAAGAACGCATTCTGGCGGAAATTAATGATATGGAGTATGCGGTTCCACCGAAAGTTCTGTTTACAGCAGATCAGTATGAAATCAATGAAGCTTTGCGGACAGAAGAAAAAGAAATCACTCTTTTGATTGGAAGTAGTAATGAGAGAGAGGTTGCATTGGAAAAAGGAATCCAGTTTATTTTGGCGGCGTTTCCGGTGAATGAACGTCTTGTATTCAATCGGACTTATGTTGGGTACAGAGGAAGTCTTACCTTTACAGAAGACCTTTATGATAATTTGTGATGCGTTTTATGGTTGAGTATCCGTTTAGTCTAGTTGTCATTGTTAATCTGTGTTATACTGGTTAAAAATGAAAAGTTGAAAAAGGAGAATTTACCATGGATAGAATTGCAAGCTTTACAATCAACCACCTGGATCTGATGCCGGGACTTTATGTTTCAAGAAGAGACGCAAAAGGAGATTGTGTCACAACGACTTTTGATTTGAGAATCACAGCACCGAACAGAGAGCCAGTTGTGGATACTCCGGCACTTCATACAATTGAGCATCTGGCAGCAACTTATCTTCGTAACAGTGAGAAGAAGGATGACGTGATCTACTTTGGACCAATGGGCTGCAGAACAGGATGTTATCTTGTAATGTTTGGAAATCTGGATTCAGAGGATGTTCTAGATCTGGTTCTTGAGATGTGTGATTTCATTATCGGATTCGAGGGAGAGATTCCGGGAGCTGCACCGGAGCAGTGTGGTAACTATCAGGAGCAGAACCTTGATATGGCGAAGTATTATATTAAGAAATACAAAGATGCACTGGTAAATGACCGTCATCTTGTATATCCGGAATAGAACGAAGTGGAATAGAAGTTTTTTATCAGAAATAAATTTTTAATTAGATCTCTTGAAATGAGCAGAAAAAGGGAATGGGTTGAAATTTTCGGTCCATTCCCTTTTTCGTGTAAAAATCTAGCTTAAACAACTTAATTGTAACGATTTTCCAGAAAATTTATTCATCCTGAACTTCTAACTTATTTGTATTCAAGTCGTATGTTACAACATCATCCCAGTTCCGTCGAAGTACAACCTCCGCAGTCAGATCAGTGTTATTGTAATTGATGGACCACTGTGTATTACTGGTTATTTCGACTGGATTTGGATCCTGGGAGGCAGCTTTCAATGCATTCCA
>ERZ869983.114-NODE-114-length-26662-cov-5.351213_pt1 | contig 26662 bp, 22 predicted proteins | sample MGYA00521106_ERZ869983 | MGnify/ENA primary metagenome ERZ869983 (study PRJEB32232, sample SAMN07284972) | human gut metagenome | biome: human-associated habitat; material: feces | host: Homo sapiens | place: Tanzania | collected 2014-04-05 ...
ACCACATTTTTCACCGAGTTATCCACATAGTTATCCACAAAAAAATGGCAGTTATCCACATTTTTTTTCGAGTTATCCACATTTTTGACACCCAAAATGTGGATAACTATGTCAATTTTCAAGAGAAGTGTGGATGAAGATTAATTTTTTAATCTTATTTAAGAGAATTTTTAGCTGGATTAATCTTCTTTTTAAGTATATTAATCACTTCTCTGGTCTCTTCAGAATACTGAACTTCTTTTTCGATTCGTTTGATTCCGTTCATAATGGTACTATGGTCACGTCCCCCAAGCTTATCACCGATGATTTTCAAGGTGATATCGGTCATTTGACGGCAGAGATACATGGCAATCTGGCGCGGATAAGTGATTTGAGAGCTTCTCTTGTTTCCTATTAAGTCACTGGCGGATAAATCAAAGTGTTCCGCAACCGTACGGATAATGATTTCAGGGGTTACAACCCTTATCTCTTCATCCGGAGAAATGATGTCTTTTAAGACTTTTTCAGCCAGAGCGAGGTTGATTTCACAGTTTTCCAGATTGGCAAATGCCATGATCTTATTGAGAGACCCCTCTAATTCACGGATGTTTGAGGTAACGTTCTTTGCGATGTACTCAATGACATCATCATCAATATAATAGCCGTCAAGTTCTTCTTTTTTCTTAAGAATCGCCATTCTTGTCTCGTAGTCGGGAGCTGAAATATCAACGATTAAGCCCCATTCAAAGCGGGAACGAAGGCGGTCTTCTAAGATTTCCATATCTTTCGGAGGTTTATCAGAAGATATGATAATCTGTTTTTTCGCACCATGAAGTGCATTAAATGTGTGGAAAAACTCCTCCTGTGTGGATTCTTTTCCTACAATAAATTGAATATCGTCAATCATCAGAACATCGATGTTGCGATATTTCTCCCGAAACTTAGTCATGGTCATATCTGCATTATTACCACTGCGGATAGATTCAATCAATTCGTTTGTAAAAATTTCACTTGTAACGTACAATACCCGCGTTTCTGGGTTTTTCTGCAGAATAAAATGTGCAATTGAATGCATTAGATGTGTTTTTCCAAGACCAACGCCACCGTAGATAAACAGTGGATTATAAGCTTCTCCTGGGGATTCAGCAACCGCAACGGACGCTGCATGTGCCATTTTATTATTGCTTCCGACTACGAAAGTATCAAATGTATAGCGGGGATTTAAGTTTGCACGCTCAACATTTTCATTAATAATAGTAGAGGGAGCTTGTACTGTTTCAGATGGAATATCTTTTGGCTCGATCAGGGCAATCTCATATTCTTCTCCGGTTGCCTCAGAAATGGCTACTTTTAATGGAAGAAGGTAACGGTTGGTGATATAGTTGATACCAATCAGCCCGGTAGGAACTACAATCGTCACTTCATTGTCCTCAACACTGTGGACAGTAAGTGTTTCGAGCCATGTTTTGAAAGAAATATCAGAGAGCTGATGTTCCTCTCTGATGGTATTAAGGATATCCGTCCATTTTTCTTGTATTGGATGCATGGTATATCTCCTGTGTTTAAGTAAATGTAAAACAACGTAACAATAGAAAGTGCGAAAAATACACTTTCTATCAAAATACTACAAGTTTTGTATTTATCTATTCTATAATAAATTGGGACTTTTATCAACCGTTTAATCACAAAAATGTGGAAAACTAGGTGAAAAATGTGGATAACTTTTCCCAATGTGGATAATGTGGATAACTCGAAAAAAAGCAATGTGGATAATGTGGATAACTCGAAAAAAGGCATTATTTGCAACCAGTAAATGTGGATAATGTGGATAACTTCTTTCCACATTATCCACACGCTGAAACCCTTGATTTTAAAGGATTTTTTAAAAGTCAAAAAAAGTTATCCACATTTTTTTCAAAGTTATCCACAAAAAAAGGTCGAGTTATCCACATTTTTTTCAAAATATTATGTAAACCAAAAAATGTGGATAACTTTGTGGATAACTTTTTTTTAGAGAGGGAAAATTGAAAAGTTATCCACAAAATGTGGATAACTTGCAAAAGTGAAAATGTGGATAACTTTTTCGCAATGTGGATAAATGTGGAAAACTCAAAAAGCGCAAAATAATCCATAAATGACAAATTTTAAAAGCTTCAGTCAGGTATAAATTGGTATAAAAAAATCGAAAAAATGCTTGACGGAGTGGGTGTTTATGAATATAATTGAAATGATGTTTACTAAATAATGCATAACCATAGGAATACTATCTCAAGATAGATAGATATTTATTTAAAGGAGGTGCCTGGAATTATGAAAATGACATTTCAGCCAAAAAAGAGACAGAGATCTAAAGTTCACGGATTCAGAGCTAGAATGAGCACAAAAGGTGGAAGAAAAGTTTTAGCTGCAAGAAGATTAAAAGGAAGAAAAAAATTATCAGCTTAAGACCGCAGACATGTGGTCTTTTCTTCTCTTTTCATTAAAGGATGGTTTATGAAATATTCAGAGTCGTTAAAGAAGAACAGAGATTTTCAGCTGGTTTATAAAAGTGGAACATCAAAAGCAAATCGATATCTGGTTATGTATGTAAGAGAAAATCAGTTAGAAAAAAACAGAGTTGGCATATCCGTAAGCAAAAAGGTGGGAAACAGTGTTGTGAGACACCATCTTGCGCGCCTCATAAGAGAAAGTTATCGGTTAAATGAGGAAAAGTTTAAATGTGGATATGATATTGTAATTGTAGTCAGGGTAAATGGAAAGGACCAGGGGTTTCATTCCATAGAAAGTGCATTAATGCATTTAGGAAAACTCACAAAAACCATAAAAAGCGAAGAGAATGAAAACGATACTAATTAAATTGATTCGGTTTTATCAAAAGTATATATCCCCATTAAAGAGTACACGTTGTCCCTATATACCTACGTGTTCTCAATATGGACTGGAAGCAATTGAAAAATATGGAGCAGTAAAAGGCTGCTTACTGGCCGGCTGGCGAATTTTAAGATGTAATCCATTTTCCAAAGGCGGATATGACCCGGTGCCCTGATGAACCGAAAAAAGATGTGGATAAGAGCACATAATAATTAGGAAAATATTGGGGTCACCGGTTATATAAGGAGGACAAATTTTGGGTGCATTGTTAAGTAAGAGTTCAATGCCGATTGTAAAATGGGTAGCCGAGGTAATGGGCTGGCTGATGAACGGCATTTACAAGATTGGGATTCATAATCTCGGTCTTTGTATTATATTATTTACAATTATCATTTATGCATTCATGATACCTCTGCAGATTAAACAGCAGAAGTTTTCAAAAATGAATGCAGTTATGTCACCAGAATTGCAGAAAATCAGTAAAAAATACAGAGGAAAAAAAGACCAGGCTTCTCAGATGAAGATGCAGGAAGAGACAATGGCAGTTTATGAAAAATATGGCGTGTCTCCGACAGGAAGTTGTCTGCAGTTATTCATTCAGATGCCGATTTTCTTTGCTTTATACCAGGTTATTATTAATATTCCTGGATATATTGGCGAGATTAAAGCAATTTTTGACAAAGCCGTTGTAAGTATCACAAGTGTAGACGGATATGCGGATATCCTGACACAGTTTATCAAGGATGAGGGCTTAAGAACTTATACCTGGAAAGCAGATGATGTAACAACAAACCGTATTATTGACGTATTATACAACTTATCACCAACACAGTGGAAACACTTGGGTGAAATCAGTGATTTTAGTGGATTCTCAGATGTATTAAGCAATACAGCAAATACAATTCGTCCGATGCAGAATTTCCTTGGACTGAATATCGCAGATACCCCGCTTGCACTGATTAAGTCAGGATGGAGTTCACACTCTTATCTGTTGATTCTTGTAGCAGTTTTAATTCCGGTATTATCCTGGCTGACACAGATGTTAAACATTAAATTAATGCCAACAGCAGCAACCACTCAGGACGGTGGAGCAAATGACCAGATGAACGCAACAATGAAGAGCATGAACACATTTATGCCTCTGTTTTCTGCATTTATCTGTTTCTCATTCCCGGTTGGTATTGGTATTTACTGGATTGCCGGTTCTGTGATTCGTTGTATCCAGCAGCTTGTTATTAACAAACATCTGGACAACATGGATTTAGAGGATTATATCCGTAAAAATCAGGCAAAAGCTGCTAAAAAACGTGAAAAAGCAGGACTTCCGCCACAGAAGATCACACAGCAGGCAAAACAGAATGTCAGAAATATTGAAGAACCAAAACGTACCACAAACTTAAAGAAATACAATAATAACAGTGGTTCAAAAGCTGTAGATACTTACAGAGAAGTACCGGAAACAAAACCGGGAAGCCTTGCATCAAAGGCTAACATGGTTGCAGAATTTGATAAAAAGAATAAGACAAAGAAAAAATAACGGTAAGGGGGAAGCGTTATGGAATTCAAAGAGTTTTCTGCTAAAACAGCAGATGAGGCAATTATCAAAGCCAGCATTGAACTTGGCGTTTCCAGTGAAAATCTGGAGATTCAGGTTGTGACTGAAGGCAGTTCAGGATTTTTTGGAATCGGTAAAAAACCGGCAATCATAAAAGCTCGCAGAAAAGAAGAAACCTTACCGGAAGAACCTGTAGCAGAAGAAATAAAAGAGTCTGTTCCGGTAAAAAAAGAAGTGAAAAAAACGGATAAGGCAGCAGAAAAACCTGTAGAAGAAACCGTAAAATCGGTGAAACATCAGGAAACAAAAAAAGAGCAGCCAAAGCCTCGCGAAGAGAAGAAAATCATCAAACGTAGCGAGGAAGAGATTGCAGAAATCAAAGCAGAAGCTGAAAAGTTCTTAAGTGGCGTATTCAAAGCAATGGAGCTTGAAGTTGAGCTTAAAATAGAATACACAGCAGAAGATGGCAGCCTTGAAGTTGAATTTATCGGACAGGATATGGGTATTCTGATTGGAAAAAGAGGACAGACACTGGATTCTCTTCAGTACCTTACAAGCCTTGTTGTAAACAAAGGCAGACAGGGTTATGTCCGTGTAAAACTTGATACAGAAGACTATAGAAACAGAAGAAAAGAAACACTTGAAAATCTTGCAAAGAGCATTGCTTACAAAGTAAGAAAGACAAGAAAACCTGTTTCTTTAGAGCCGATGAATCCTTATGAAAGAAGAATTATTCATTCTGCACTTCAGGGAAACCGTTATGTTGAAACATATAGCGAGGGCAGTGAACCATATCGCCATGTGGTTGTAAAATTAAAGAAATAATGTAATAAAAAATAAAGACGTTCTAGGTGAAAGCGTGAATGTTGGAGATGGATTCTCTGTGCTTTTATCTGGAGCGTTTTTTGTTTCTTAAGAGTATATTAAATTGGGTTAGGAGGCTGGATTATGCCGATACTGGCATCAGAAACGATAGCAGCAGTTGCAACAGCTATGACCGCTTCAGGGATTGGAATTATACGAATGAGTGGTCCAAAAAGCCGTGAAATTGCGGGAAAAATCTACCGTTCCAAAAACGGAAAAAATAAGATAGAAGAAGTAAAATCTCACACGATAAATTATGGTTTTATTTATGATGGAGATGAAGAAATTGACGAAGTTTTAGTCATGGTAATGGACGGTCCGAGAAGTTATACAGGGGAAGATACCATTGAAATTGACTGTCATGGCGGTGTGCTTGCAATGAAAAAAGTGCTGGAAACAGTCATTAAGTATGGTGCAAGACCGGCAGAACCAGGCGAATTTACCAAGCGTGCTTTCTTAAACGGAAGAATTGATTTATCACAGGCAGAGGCAGTCATTGATATAATTAATGCAAAGAATGAATATGCATTAAAGAGTTCTCTTCATCAGTTAAAAGGCTCTGTGCAGAAAGTAATCCGTGAAATCAGAGAGAATATTATCTATCATATTGCATATATCGAATCTGCTTTAGATGACCCGGAACATATCAGTGTGGATGGATATGGGGAAACTTTGTGGAAAGATATCAAAATTCAGAAAGAGAAAGTGGAAAACCTTCTTTCTACAGTAAAAGAAGGAAAGATGATGAAAGAGGGCATTAAAACAGTTATCGTGGGAAAACCAAATGCCGGAAAATCTTCTCTTATGAATGTACTTGTAGGAGAAGAACGTGCGATTGTAACGGATATTGCAGGTACGACAAGAGATATCTTAGAAGAAACGATTGTGCTTCATGGAATTTCTCTTCGTATGATTGATACTGCCGGAATCCGTGATACAGAAGATAAAGTAGAGCAAATCGGTGTAGGACGGGCAAAAGAGTATGCAAAAGATGCGGATTTGATTCTTTATGTGGTGGACTCTTCACGTCCTCTTGATGAAAATGATGAAGAAATCATGGAAATTCTCGAAGATAAAAAGGCAATTGTGCTGTTAAATAAGACCGATTTGGAACAGAAAGTAACCGAAGAAATGTTAAAAGAAAAGCTTTCTCATCCGATTGTGTCGATTTCGGCAAAGGAAGAACAGGGAATTGATGTGCTGGAGCAAGAGATTAAAAACATGTTTTTTGAAGGTGAATTAAGCTTTAATGATGAAGTTTACATCACAAATATGAGACATAAAACGGCACTTGAAGAAGCACTTGACAGCTTAAAAATGGTCGAAAACAGCATTGAAATGCAGATGCCGGAAGACTTCTTTTCAATTGATTTAATGAATGCTTACGAGGCTTTAGGAAGTATTATCGGAGAGGCTGTAGGGGAAGATTTAGTCAATGAAATCTTCTCAAAATTCTGTACCGGAAAGTAAAAAATCAGGATAAAATAAAAGCAAAAAAGGAGAAAAACAGATGAATCATTTGACAGAAAATTATGATATTGCTGTTGTTGGTGCAGGTCATGCTGGATGTGAAGCAGCACTTGCATGTGCACGTCTGGGGCTGGAAACGATTATGTTTACGGTAAGTGTGGACAGCATTGCACTCATGCCTTGCAACCCCAATGTAGGTGGTAGTTCCAAGGGACATCTGGTACGTGAATTGGATGCTTTGGGTGGAGAAATGGGAAAAAATATTGATAAAACATTCATCCAGTCTAAGATGTTAAATGTATCAAAGGGTCCTGCGGTTCATTCTTTGCGTGCGCAGGCAGATAAACAGGAATATAGCAGAAGTATGCGCCATACACTGGAAAATACAGAGCATCTGACCATTCGTCAGGCAGAGGTAACAGAGATTCTTGCTGAGGACAAACAGATTAAAGGAGTAAGGACTTATTCCGGTGCAGAGTATGCGGTAAAAGCGGTTGTGCTTTGTACGGGAACCTACTTAAAGGCAAGATGTATTTATGGAGATGTAAGCAATCATACCGGTCCAAACGGACTTCAGGCAGCGAATCATCTGACCGATTCCCTGAAAAAACTTGGCATCGAGATGTATCGCTTTAAGACAGGAACACCTGCCAGAATTGACAAAAGAAGTATTGATTTTTCAAAGATGGAAGAGCAGTTTGGAGATGAAAGAGTTGTACCGTTTTCTTTCTCTACCAATCCGGAGGATGTTCAGATTGACCAGGCATCCTGCTGGCTGACTTATACCAATGAAACCACACATGAGATTATCAGAAACAACCTGGATCGTTCTCCATTATACTCCGGTATGATAGAAGGAACAGGTCCAAGATACTGTCCATCCATTGAGGATAAAGTCGTACGTTTTGCGGATAAAAAACGCCATCAGGTTTTTATTGAGCCGGAAGGATTATATACAAATGAGATGTATGTAGGTGGAATGTCAAGCTCTCTTCCGGAGGACGTGCAGTACGAAATGTACCATTCTGTTGCAGGATTAGAGCACGCAAAAATTGTAAGAAATGCCTATGCGATTGAGTATGACTGTATTAATGCAAGACAGTTATATCCGACACTTGAATTTAAAGAAATCAAAGGTTTGTTCTCCGGTGGACAGTTTAACGGAAGCTCAGGATATGAAGAAGCAGCTGCCCAGGGACTGATTGCAGGTATCAATGCGGCAATGAAAGTGCTTGGAAAAGAGATGCTGATTTTAGATCGTTCCGAGTCTTATATTGGTGTATTAATCGACGATTTGGTTACAAAAGAGAATCATGAACCATACCGAATGATGACAAGCCGTGCGGAATACAGACTGCTTTTAAGACAGGATAATGCAGACTTAAGATTAAGAAAAAAAGGTTATCAGGTGGGGCTTGTAAGTAAAGAACAGTATGATTATGTTTTGTGGAAAGAAGCAAAAATCGAGGAAGAAAAAGAGCGTGTGGAACATACTTATGTAGGGGCAACAAAAGAGGTACAGGAACTGCTTGAACAGTATGAAAGCACCCCTCTTAAAAATGGATGTTCCCTTGCGGAATTAATTCGTCGTCCGGAATTAAACTATGAATTATTAGCTCCTTTAGATAAGAAAAGACCGGAACTTCCGGAAGATGTAAGAGAACAGGTTAACATTAATATCAAATACGATGGATATATTAAGCGCCAGATGAAACAGGTGGAACAGTTTAAGAAGCTGGAAACCAAGAAACTTCCAGAAGAACTGGACTATGAAGCAATTAGCGGGCTTAGAATTGAAGCAAGACAGAAATTAGAAGAATACCGTCCGGTTTCTGTAGGTCAGGCTTCCAGAATTGCAGGGGTTTCTCCGGCAGATATTTCTGTCCTTCTTGTCTATCTGGAATCCTATCGAAGAGGGGGAAATGGGAATTCATGAATTATGATTTAACACTGTTAGAAAACGCTGTAAAAGAGTTCAAAATCACACTTTCAGAAGAACAAAAAGCGCAGTTTATTCAGTATTATGAACTGTTAATTGAGTGGAATAAGGTGATGAATCTGACCGGAATTACAGAGTTTGATGAGGTACTTCAGAAGCATTTTGCAGACAGTCTTTCCATAGTAAAAGCACTGGATATGAGTAAAATTGAGAGCTGTATTGATGTCGGAACAGGTGCAGGCTTTCCTGGAATTCCATTAAAAATTGCGTTTCCTCATCTGAAAGTAACTTTGCTTGATTCATTAAATAAACGTTTGAAATTCTTAAATGAAGTCATCGAAAAGTTAGGTTTAGAAGGTATTGAAACAGTACATGGACGTGCGGAAGATGGTGCAAAAAAACCAGAGCTTCGAGAGGCTTTTGATTTAAGCGTGACACGTGCAGTTGCAAGGGTAAGTGTAATCAGTGAGTATTGTCTGCCTTATGTAAAGACAGGTGGATACTTTGCTGCATATAAGTCAGGAAAAGCGGCAGAAGAACTGGAAGAAGGCAAAAAAGCGATTGCAGTTTTAGGTGGAAAAGTCGAAAAAACAGAAGAATTTTTACTGCCGGATTCAGATATGGAACGTACGATTTTGCTGATAAAAAAAGTAAAAAATACACCGAAAAAGTATCCAAGAAAAGCAGGAACTCCTGCAAAAGAACCGATTGTATAAGTAGAAAATTGAATAAAAAATTGGATGAGAATAAAGAACGAAAGAGAGCTGAAAAAGGCTCTCTTTTTTTATTAAGGATATTTGCAAGGATTCACAGAAAAAACACATTCTCATCTAATTTTTATCACAAATAGCAGATAGAATAGAACGGTGAGAAAAATATAAAAGGATAAGTATAATATTAAAGGAGGGAATACCTTGATTGAAGTAAAGGATCTGGTCAAAAAATATGGTGACCATGTGGCCGTAGACCATTTGAGTTTTACCATAGAAAAAGGAAAAATTTATGGGTTTTTAGGACCAAATGGAGCAGGTAAATCGACCACAATGAATATGATTACCGGCTACATTGCATCGACACAGGGAGAAATTCTGATTGATGGACACAACATTTTAGAGGAGCCGGAAGCCGCAAAAAAATGTATTGGTTACCTGCCGGAGCTGCCTCCGGTTTATCAGGATATGACAGTCAGAGAGTATTTAAAATTTGTAGCGGAGTTAAAATCCATTCCAAAAGCAGAGCGGGAAAAGAATATAAAAGAAGTTATGTCAACTACAAAGCTTGAAGAAGTACAGGAACGTCTGATTAAGAACCTTTCAAAAGGTTTTAAACAGAGGGTTGGAATTGCACAGGCTCTGCTTGGATATCCGGAAATTATTATTTTGGATGAGCCGACCGTTGGTCTTGACCCGAAACAGATTATTGAAATCAGGGACTTAATTAAGAGTCTTGGAGAAAAACATACTGTTATTTTAAGTTCCCACATCCTTTCAGAGGTAAGTGCAGTCTGTGACCATGTATTGATTATTGACCGTGGAAAACTGGTAGCAAGCGATACACCGGAGAATTTAAGTAAGGTAATGGAAGGTGCAAATTCTCTTGAACTTACGGTAAAAGGTAAAGAAGAAGAAATCAGAAAGGCAATGGACCTCGTAGAAAATATTCAGGAAATGATTTACCATGAATCTTTTGTGCCGGATGCCTGTGATTTTACCGTTAAAATATCAGGGGAACAGGATATGAGAGAAAACATTTTCTTTGCTCTGGCAGATGCAAAATGTCCGATTTTAAAAATGCAGCCGACAAATATGACGCTGGAAGAAGTATTCTTAAAATTGACCGAAGACGACAACGAGGAGGAGAAAGAAAATGCTGGCGATTTATAAAAAAGAATTAAAAAGTTATCTTACATCCATGCAAGGATATGTGTTTATGGCGTTTATCATGCTGGTTCTGGGAATTTATTTTACGGCATATAACTTAAATTACGCAAGTCCGGACTTTGGAACGACCTTGAATTCCGTGACGTTTGTATTTCTGATTATCACTCCGATTTTAACAATGAGGATTTTAGCGGAAGAGAAAAGAAATAAAACAGACCAGTTATTATTCACTTCACCGGTGCCAATCTGGAAGATAGTATTCGGAAAATATCTTGGAATGGTAACAATTTATCTGATTTCAGTGGTAATTACTTCATTTTATCCGTTTATTTTAGCAAAATACGGAACAGTTTCTTATCCTATGACCTTAACTGCAATTGTTGGATTTTTCTTTTTGGGATGTGCCAATATTGCAGTTGGACTTTTCTTATCTTCGATTACAGAAAGTCAGGTTATCGCAGCGGTCCTTACCTTTGTGGCATTATTCTGCAGTTTTGTCATGAATGGAATTGAATCGTTCTTTTCACAGACAGCGATGGCTTCCATGCTTGCATTTGCGGTACTTGCAGTCTTAATTGCAATGGTTGTCTATCAGATGACAAAAGATAATATTTTGACCGGAATTACAGGAGTGGTATTGCTTGGAGCAGTCGTAATTATATATATTGTAAAATCCTCTTTGTACGAGGGAGCAATTCAAAAATTGTTAGATTTGCTTGCAATCGCAAATCATTTTGACAACTTTGTAGGAGGAATTTTGGATTTCTCCGGAATTGTATATATGTTATCCGTAATCTGCATTTTCATATTTTTAACCGTTCAGTCAATACAGAAACGGCGTTGGAGCTGATGATTTGAGGTGAATAGAGAGGAGAAAATGCAAATATGAAAACAAACAATGAAAATAAAGATTTAAATAAAGACTTAAATAAAGAGTCAAATGAAGATTTAAAGAAAGACTTAAATAAAGAGTCGAATAAAGATTTAGAGAAAAAATCGAAGAAAGAGTCAAACAGCAAAAAATTCAAAAAAATAGATTTCAAAGAGTTACGAAGAAAAAGCAAAGAAAAACGAATCCAAAATAAAAAGAACTTAAAGCATGGTTCCTACAGCATGGGAGCAATTACAATTTTTATTGCGATTATCGTAGTATTAAATCTGGTATTGCAGGAAGTGCCGTCAAAATACAGAGAAATCGATTTGAGTACACAGAAACTTTACAGCATTGGCGACCAGACGAAAAAGGTGCTCAAAAAACTTGATAAAGACGTAGAGATTTATTATATTGCGCAGAGTGGTTCAGAAAGCAGTGATATCCAGAAACTTCTGGAAAAATACGAAGAGGGCAGTGACCACATCAAAGTGGAACAGAAAGACCCGGCAGTGAATCCGAAATTTGTTTCACAGTACACATCAGATGGAGTGAGTAATAACAGTGTCATTGTAGTGTGTGGAGATAAAAATAAAGTCATTGATAATAATTCTTTATATGAGACTTCTGTAAATTATCAGACCTACAGCAGTGAGGTAACCGGATTTGACGGGGAAGGTCAGATTACAAGCGCAATCAATTATGTAACATCGGATAATATGCCGGTGATGTATACGTTAGAGGGACACGATGAAGCAACCATGAGTGATACCTTAAAAGATACCATTCAGAAAGCAAATATTGATATTCAGTCTTTGAATCTGCTGACAATGGACAGTGTTCCGGATGATGCAGATATCTTGTTTATCTTTGCACCGGCAAAAGATATCTCAGAAGATGAGGCATCTAAGATTATTTCTTATCTGGAAAATGGTGGAAAAGCGTTGATCGTTTCTAATTATTCTTCTGAAGAAATGCCGAATTTTGCTTCTGTATTAGAAAATTATGGCGTGAAGACGGCAGATGGAATTGTGCTTGAGGGAGATACCAATCATTATATTTCTCAGAATCCATCCTATCTGCTTCCAAATATTGAAAGCAATGATATTACATCTAGTCTGTCATCCGGCAGTCGATATATTTTAATGCCTCTGGCACAGGGAATTGTAAAGAGTGATAACTACAGAGATTCTCTTGAAATTACAGATATTCTTACGACTTCAGACAGTTCTTACTCAAAAGTAAATGTAGAAGATATGCAGACGATGGAGAAAGAAAGTGACGATATTGACGGTCCATTTGCAGTCGGTGTTTCCATCACAGAGAATTTAGACGATGAGAAAGAAACGCAGATTGTTTACTATTCATCCGAAGCGCTGTTTAATGACCAGATGAACACAATGGTATCCGGAGCAAACTATGAATTGATTTCTGCTTCTGTAAACTGGATGTGTGAGAGCGAAGAGGATAGTAATACAATTTCTATCGCAAGTAAGAGCTATGATACCTCAACACTTACGATTCCGGCAGCAGATGCAAGTTTCTGGAGTATCTTTGTAACAGCAGTTGTACCGGTGGTGATTCTGGTAATCGGTGGTGGTATCTGGATGAAGAGGAGAAAACAGTAATGAAGAAAAAAAATATCGGATTAATCGCAGGAGTTGTACTGCTTGTTGTGCTCTGCGTAGTCTATTTTGTTCTTCATAATCATAATGCCAACAGCAGTGAAGAGGACAGCACAGATACAGCAACAACAGCGTTTGAGACAGATACAGACAAACTGACAGAGCTGACCGTGACAACAGAAGGTCAGTCTTATACCTTTACAAAATCAGATGATAAATGGAGTTATAGCGCAGATGCTTCATTTCCACTAGACCAGAGTAATTTTGGAGAGCTGGCAGGAAAGTTAAAATCAATCAGTTCAGACAGGGAATTAAAAGATGCAGAGGATGTATCCGAGTATGGACTGGATGCACCTGCCGTACAGGTTTCTATCAAAAATTCAGATGATGAAACCCATACATTAGAGTTTGGTGCAGTAAATGATATGACAAGCAATTGTTATATGACAATAGACAATGATACCAGTAAAATTTATATGGTTGCCTCTGATCTTGAAACCGCTTTTAATTTTAATTTAAATGACCTTGCAGAAAAGGAAAGTTTCCCATCTATTACAGCTACTACAGTTACGAAACTGACTGTAGAAAAACAGGGAGAAGAAGCCGAAGTGATTGAAAAGAGTGATTCTTCCTCCACCGGATGGAGTTATACAAAAGGAAGCACACAAAGAGATATTGACAGTTCTAATACTTCCAATCTCCTAAATGGAATTTCCAGCCTTTCCTGGGGCAGTTTTGTTAGTGCAGACACCAGCAATCTTGTAGAGTATGGATTGGATGCACCGACAAAGATTACGATTGATTATCAGGTGACAGAGACAAAAGACAGTGAAGAGAGTGACACGAGTACCGGTGAAGATAGTACGAGCGAGGACAGCAGTAGTGAAGAGGCAGACACAGATTATGACAGCGACAGTACCACAGAAACTGTGACAACGGATAAGCAGGAAGTTTTACTTCTTGGAGGTCAGGACAGCAGTGGAAATTATTATGCGAAGCTCGAAAGCCAGTCCAATATTTATACCCTTTCAGCTTCGAGTGTGGAAAGTTTCTTAAGTATCGATGTGAAGACTCTGGTCAGCAATTATGTTTCCAATTATATCTTTGCAGACCTCGAGCGTGTAACAATTCAAAAAGATGGAGAATCTTATGAATTTACAAAAACAACGGAAGAGAAAGCAAAAGAAAAAGATGACAGTGATGATTCAAAGGATGAAGATAGTGATTCAGAATCTGATACAGAAACGGTGACGACTTATTTTATGAATGGAAATGAAATAACACTCGATGATTTCTCAAGTTTCTATAGCAATATCAGTTCTCTGGAGTGTCAGGAATGGCTCGATGAAGTACCGGAAACACAGGATGAGCCTGAGATGAGCGTAGAATTTTATAAAGAAAATGGAGTTTATTTTAAAGTAGAATATTATCCGTATGATTCTAATTTCTATCTTGTAAAAAATAATCAGGGAACTGCGTGTCTGGTCAATAAAATGAAGATAAAAGAAATTGAAAGTTCTTTTGAAGAATTTTTGGAAAAACAGAATTAATGATTAGAAATTAAAAAGCGAGAGGAATGTTTCACGTGAAACATTTCTCTCGCTCTTTATATATATGTGTATATTAGGTGTTACTATAATGTTTCACGTGAAACATTATTCCTGTTTTGAATTATCTTCTTTAATCATCAAGAAAAACAGAAAGACAATCAAATAACTGTTCCGGTGACTCTAACTGAGGAAGATGTTTTGCTCCTTTTAAAGTGTAAGTCTCAATTGCCGGATTTAATTCTACATATTGAGAGAGAACTTCGCTCTTAGTGAGTTCGCTTTCCCCTTCGATAATAAAGATGCTGTTGTTTATATTTTTTAATGCATGCACGATATTGTTGTTAGTATATCCTCCAAGTAAACTGGAGAATAAGAAACGACCGCTTCCCATGCCTTTGTGAGCTGCTTCATAGTAAGTGTCGAGCCATTCTGCTTTGATATGGAATGGATTGTAAAGATAATCTTCTGTAAATGCAAGTTGAACATTACTCTGGCAGACCATCATGTTATAAACAAGAGTTCCGAATACAGGAAGCTCAAGAAAAGATTTATAAAGCTTGCTGCGTTTGGTTGGAATCTTATTTAATTGTGAAAGTGCCGGTGGATTAATCATTAAAATTTTTCCAAACAGTTCGTTTTCGTTATGACAGGCGAGGATTGTAAAAGAACCGGAAAAACCACTGGTAATCACATCGGTTCTTTCGTGAATTACGTTTTTGATAAAATCAGATACTGCCTGAACATATAAGTAGTTTGTGTAAGTAATGTGCTGTTTATCAGAACGGCCGCATCCGGGTAAATCGATGCAGTAGACTGTATGATTTTTCTCAAGCTGTTTTACAAGAGCTTCCCATTCATAAGCGGAGCTGTAAATGGTTAAATCGTGAATTAATAAAACGGGAGAACCGGTCCCCTGTTTGGTGTAATATATTTTTCCAAAACGCCAGTTGTAATAATTGCTTGCCGTTGACTTTAACAAGTCTTTCATTACTGCAGTCGTAGAAATCAGATGGTTCATGAAATGAATAATAGCAGTTGCAGTAGTAAATAAAATACCGGTTGTAATAAGTTTATATCTATGCTTCTTCATAAAAAAACCTCCAATATAGGATTACTTTAGTTAACTATAATTATAAGTCATTGACTCTGATTATACAAGCTGAAAGTAGAGAGAAGAATAGTGTGATAATAAAAAAATGGGAAATGTTTCACGTGAAACATTCAATAGTTTTTATTGATTAATTAATGAAATTTATATCGTAAAAAAATATAATGTTTCACGTGAAACATTTGTGTAGAAATACGTTTAAGAAGATGATATAATAACCATTGAATGAAATAAATACTAAGTTTGATGAAAAGAGGAAACTTAAGTGGGAAGAATAATAGCAATAGCAAATCAGAAAGGCGGAGTAGGAAAATCTACAACTGCAATCAATCTGTCTGCATGCCTTGCCGAGCTGGGACAGAGAGTCCTTCTTATTGATATTGACCCACAGGGGAACACAACAAGCGGAGTTGGAGTAGACAAAGATAATGTCAATGCGACTTTGTATGAACTTCTGGTGGGAGAGTGCGAAGTTTCGGACTGTCTGATTGAGAATGTATTCGAAAATTTATCCTTGATTCCGTCGAATGTGAATTTGTCTGGTGCAGAGATTGAACTGGTAGGCGTAGAGGGGCGTGAGTTCCTTTTAAAAAATCATATTGATTCCATTCGTGATAATTATGATTTTATTATTATGGACTGCCCACCGTCTTTAAATGTGTTGACTATCAATGCAATGACAACAGCAGATTCTGTACTGGTTCCGATTCAGTGTGAGTATTATGCACTCGAAGGATTGACACAGCTTATTCACACGATTGAACTGGTTCAGAACCGTTTAAATCCGGATTTGGATATTGAAGGCGTTGTATTTACGATGTATGATGCAAGAACAAATCTGTCACTGCAGGTTGTTGAAAATGTAAAGAACAATCTGGACCAGTCTATTTACAAGACCATTATTCCGAGAAATGTTCGTCTTGCGGAAGCACCGAGTTATGGGCTGCCAATTACCTTATATGATAAAAGATCAGTAGGTGCGGAAAGCTACAGACTCCTTGCGGAAGAAGTATTACACAGGGAGGATGAAGAATGGCGGTAAAAAGAGGTGGACTTGGCAAAGGTCTTGATTCTATGATTCCGGTTTTAGATTCTACAGCGACAAAAAAGAAAACCGGAAGAACAGCAATCAATAAAGAAGCATTACAGAATGCAGCAAAAGAAGCTCATAAACATCAAAAAGAAAAGATGGAATTTGAGGGGAAACCTGGAGAACAGGTACAGATTGTGAAGCTGACAAAGGTTGAGCCGAGCAGAGAACAGCCGAGAAAACAGTTTGATGCTGATGCTCTTCAGGAACTGGCAGAATCTATTAAGCAGTTTGGCATACTTCAGCCATTATTGGTTCAGAAGAAGGAAGACTATTATGAAATTATTGCCGGGGAGCGCAGATGGAGAGCTTCTAAACTGGCAGGACTCAAGGAAGTTCCTGTAATTGTAAAAGAATTTACAGAACAGGAAGCCGTTGAAATTTCTCTGATTGAAAATATTCAGCGGGAAGATTTGAATCCGATTGAAGAAGCAATGGCATATAAACGTTTGATGGAAGAGTTTCATTTAAAACAGGATGCGATTGCAGAACGGGTTTCAAAGAGCAGAACTGCAGTTACAAACTCAATGCGTCTTTTAAAATTAGATGACAGAGTTCAGCAGATGCTGATTGATGAAATGATTTCAACCGGACATGCAAGAGCTTTGCTTGCACTGGAAAGTAAAGATGCACAGGCGGAAGCAGCAGTTAAAGTATTTGATGAAAAATTGAGCGTACGAGAAACAGAGCGTTTGGTGAAAGAACTGTTAAATCCGGTGCAGAAAAAAGAAGAGAAACCGAAAAATCAGGCAGAAGAACTGGTTTATAAGAATCTGGAAGAGAAAATCAAACAGATTATCGGTTCAAAGGTTGCGATTAACCGAAAGACAGATAATAAGGGAAAGATTGAAATAGAATACTATTCTCAAGAAGAATTGGAACGTATTGTTGAATTATTGGAAACAATAGGATAATGTACAATCGGAAGATTCCGAGAGTACCTAGATAGGAGTTAGAACAGATGGGTAATCTAATCAGCAAGATTCAGTCTATTTCCGGCGTGCTGTCAATTTTTTTACTGATTGTGGTAATTGCACTTTTGGTATGTGTGGTCAGTCTTTTTTTGGAAGTAAACCGACTGAATCAGAAATACCGCGTATTTATGAAAGGAAGAGATGGACAGTCTCTTGAAAAATCGTTCCGACGCAAATTTGCAATGATTGACAAAGGGCTGGATGCGGCAGCGGCAAATGAGCAGGAAATTGAAAAATTAAAAGAAATCATGGGAAACACCTTGAACAAATATGCTATTGTGAAGTATGATGCATTTGAGGATATGGGAGGAAAACTCAGCTTTGTTCTGGCTATGCTGGATGATAAGAATACAGGATTTCTTCTGAATGCGATTCACAGCAGAGAAAACTGTTTCCTCTATATTAAAGAGATTGTAAATGGGGAATCCTATGTAATATTAAGCCAGGAAGAAGTTCAGGCATTAAAACAGGCCGTAAATTTCAGACAAAACTAGAGAAAAGAAGCAGGGAGAAAGATTATGTTAGACATTAAATTTTTAAGAGAAAATCCAGATGTAGTAAAACAGAATATTAAAAATAAATTCCAGGACAGCAAATTACCTCTGGTAGACGAAGTAATCGAATTGGATAAGAGAAACCGTGAAATCAAAGGAGAAGTAGAAGCGTTAAGAGCAGAAAAAAATAAAATCTCCAAAATGATTGGTACTCTTATGAAAGAGGGTAAAAGAGAAGAAGCAGAAGAAGTAAAGAAACAGGTAACTGCAAATGCAGAGACTGTAGACCGTTTATCTGCTGAAGAAAAAGAAGTAGAAGAAAAAATCAAAAAAATTATGATGACAATTCCAAATATCATTGACCCATCTGTTCCGATTGGAAAAGATGACAGTGAAAACGTGGAAGTACAGAGATATGGTGAACCGGTTGTTCCGGATTTTGAAATTCCATATCATGCAGAAATCATGGAAAAGTTCAATGGTCTTGATTTAGACAGTGCAAGAAAAGTAGCCGGAAACGGTTTCTACTATCTGATGGGAGATATCGCACGTCTTCATTCCGCAGTTATTTCTTATGCAAGAGATTTCATGATTAACAGAGGATTTACTTACTGTGTACCGCCTTTCATGATTCGAAGTGACGTTGTTACAGGTGTTATGAGCTTTGCGGAAATGGATGCAATGATGTACAAAATCGAAGGTGAAGATTTATATCTCATCGGTACAAGTGAACATTCCATGATTGGTAAATTTATTGATACAATCATTCCGGAAGAAGAGCTGCCAAAAACACTGACCAGTTATTCTCCATGTTTCAGAAAAGAAAAAGGTGCACACGGACTTGAAGAAAGAGGTGTATACCGTATTCATCAGTTTGAAAAACAGGAAATGATTGTTGTCTGCAAACCGGAAGAAAGCAAAATGTGGTTCGATAAATTATGGCAGAACACAGTTGATTTATTCCGTTCTATGGATATTCCGGTTCGTACACTGGAATGTTGCTCTGGTGACCTGGCTGACTTAAAAGTAAAATCTGTAGACGTAGAAGCATGGTCTCCAAGACAGAAGAAATATTTTGAAGTAGGAAGTTGTTCAAACCTCGGTGATGCACAGGCGAGAAGACTGAAAATCCGTGTAAATGGAAATGACGGTAAATACCTGGCACATACACTGAATAATACAGTTGTTGCTCCGCCTAGAATGTTAATCGCATTTTTGGAAAACAATCTGCAGGCAGATGGTTCAGTAAGAATTCCGGAAGCACTGCAGCCATACATGGGTGGAATGACTGAGATAAGATAAGGAGGCAGTCTTTGCACAGTTATTTAAGGTCCATTGGTTTTTCAGAACTGGAAAGAAAAGAACTTGACCAGATTTTGAAAGAGGTAATTACACAATACGATGAAAAGACAGTAATAGAAAACTCTGAGGGACATCTGTTTGTGGAAGTATCAAAAATATTTGGATGTGACTTTGGAATCACAGTCTGCGGAGAGTACGATGAAAATAATGAATTTGAGATGGAATATTATTTTCCGTTCTTCCGCGGAACTGGAATTACGACACAGGAAAATGTGTTAATTGAACGCCATGCGGGAAAAGAGTCCTATGCCGGGGCAGTGGATGATATAAGAATCGGTGTCACAATTATCTTTTATCTGCAAAATGCAGCAGAATATCTGACAGAACACCGGCATGGACATTATACAAAGGGTGTGTATCCGGTGACTCTTGCCGGACTTGCAAGAGAAGCCAAAATTCTTCTTCCTGTTAAGAAAGATGAAAAACAGCAAAGAGAAGAACGGGAGAATACCGTGAATCGTAATCGAATGATTGCGGCAGCCCGTAATGGTGATGAAGAAGCTATGGAGAATCTGACGATGGAGGATATTGATACATATTCCATGATATCTGGCCGTATAGCAAACGAAGATATTTATTCGATAGTGGATACTTATTTTATGCCTTATGGAATGGAATGTGATTTGTACAATATCATGGGAGAAATCACAGAATGGTCCATTACAAAAAATACACTGACAAATGAAGAAATCTATCAGATTCGCATTTCCTGCAATGATATGGAAATGGATGTCTGCGTTAATGCAAAAGACCTTTTAGGGGAGCCGGAAGTTGGACGAAGATTTAAAGGAGTTGTATGGCTTCAGGGAAATGTGGATTTTTGATTTTGAAAAAAACAGGAAATAGAATTTAAGATAGTATATCATACAGCAGGAATGGGTGTAAAACTCATTCCTGTTTTATTGATACAGCAAAAGGTTTTTTTATCCGATAGTCAGTTGAGGGTGATATTAAAGTATGGTAGAATGATACCACATGATATCAGTATAACGAATCATTAATGAGCGGAACATTAGTAATACGTTACACTAAGAAATATCATAATCGATCACAACAAAGAAAGAATGAAGAGGCGTTGTGAAATAAAAAGAAGGGAAAAGAAAAAAATGGAGCTATTTGTCAAAGTGATGAATGTGGTCAATGACATTGTATGGCATCCTGTAATGTGCGTGTTCCTTATGTTTGCGGCGTTGTGGTTCACGTTTCATTTAAGAGGCATGCAGGTACGAAGATTTGGCGACATGTTCAAATGCCTGACAGAAAAAGGTGACAATAAGAAAGATACCGGTCTTTCTTCCTTTCAGGCATTTGCAACAACGGTTGGAGGCCGTGTAGGAACCGGAAATATTGCAGGAACGGCAACTGCAATTTTTATGGGAGGACCTGGTGCAATTTTCTGGATGTGGGTTACTGCAATTTTGGGTGCATCCACAGGAATGGTTGAGTGTATTTTAGGTCAGGCATATAAGACCAGAAATCTGGGAGAATTGACCGGAGGACCGGCTTTCTATATGTCAAACGGAATTAAGAATAAAAAACTGGGAAAGATACTGGCCTTTTTATTTTGTATCGCAGTCTTTATCGGACCTGGATTCCTGCTTCCGGCAATGCAGACTCAGACAGCAGCAACAGCGGTAAATGTAGCATTTGGACTTCCATTTATTGTTGTTGGAGTGATTATGACAGCAATTGTTGCATTTGTTGTTATGGGTGGTATTAAACGTATCGGACAGGTTGCGGAATTTTTAGCGCCGATTATGTGTGGAATTTATTTCCTGATCACATTATTTATTATTGTAGTTAATATCGGAAAAGTTCCAGGAATGTTTGCTTCTATTTTTGCAAGTGCATTTGGAAAGGATGCAATCTTTGGCGGAATCGTTGGTTCTGCAGTTTCCTGGGGAATCAAACGTGGATTCTTCTCAAATGATGCTGGTAACGGAATGAGTCCTCTGATTTCAGCAACAACGGATACTTCTCATCCGGTAAAACAAGGTTTGGTTCAGGGATTATCTGTTTATATCGATACTCTTTTAGTATGTACTTGTACCGGGATTTCTATTTTGCTTGCAGGAACTTACAACGTTGCAGCAGATGGAGCAGGGGCTTCTCTGTTAGTGGAGCATGTTCCGGGAATCCAGTATGGAATTGCATTTATGCAGGAGGCAATGTCGGTATCAATCGGTAAAGCAGGGGCAATGTTCCTTGCTATTATGCTGTTTATCTTTATTTTTACAACCATGCTGTCTTATTGTTATCAGCTGGAATCCACATGTAAGTATCTGTTCGGCGAGAATAAAATGGTGGTTACAATTGTGCGTATTTTATTCTTGGTATTCTGCATGTTTGGTATTCTGATTGATGGTGATACCATCTGGCCAATGGGGGATATTGGCGTTGGATGTATGCTTTGGGTTAATACTTTTAGTATCTTACTCTTAACTCCAAAGGTTTTGAAAATTGTAAAAGATTATGAGAAACAGAAAAATGTCGGCTTAAACCCATTATTTGATCCTGCTACAGTAGGAATTGAAGATAAAGCGGGTGTATGGGATACTTATGTAAAACAGAAAAAAGAGCGTGGAGATTATGAAAATCCCCAGCTTGGATATGATAAAAAATAAGAAACTTTTGTAGAGATATACTCTTGGAAGATTTTTGCTATACCTTCAGAATAGATTTTGAGAGTATATTAAGATTACATGGAGGTGACAGACGTGGAATTTGATTTTAAAAACGAATTTGAATCTATGATGAAATCGAATGAACTGGACACGGTAGTTATTTTGGGACACATCAATCCGGATGGAGATGCAGCCGGTTCTGTGATGGGAATCGCACATTATATTGGCGTAAATTATCCGGAGTATCAGGTATTCCCTTATCTGGCGGATACGATAGACAAAGGACCAAAACTTCAGGTGAATCAGGATAAAAAATTTTATCCGTTTGAAAAGCCGGATTTGCAGGACAAACGTTTCGCAACAGTGATATGTGATACGGCGACACTGGCACGTCTAAGCGGAAGAGAATTTTATGAAGCATCTGCCGCTTCTATTGTAATTGACCATCATGCCTCAAATGAGGGCTATGGAGACAGAAATTATACAAAGATTTCGGAAGTCTGCGCGGTAAATGTATTTTATAGTTTGAATCAGGATGATTTGAAAAAAGCGGCAGAAGCAGAAGAATATCCAAATGCTGCGGATTATGTGTATCTGGGGATTGTACATGATACGAACGCTTTTCAAAGAGCAGATGAAAGTATCATGAAAGCTGCAACAAAGCTTTTAGAGCTTGGAGTTGACCATAGACGAATCATACAGACTCGGCAGACTGATACATTAGGAGATTTGGAAAAACGTGCAGACATTTTAAAAAATGCGATACGTGTGCTGGATGGAAAAGTCGCCTACGTGTGTATAAACAAAGAAGAAAAGGTTAAAAAGAATATCAGCTATGAAGAAATTCATCCAATCAGTAGTATTCTGCGTGACTGTGTGGACATTGAACTGGGATTTACGATGTATGAAGAAGAACCGGACCGGTGGCGTTGTTCCTTCCGCTCAGACGGAAAGTGGATTGATGTAAATGAATTGATTACACCATTTGGTGGAGGCGGTCATGCCGGGGCAGCTGGACTTAGAAAACGAACCAGTGATATGGAAGAGCTTAGAAGCCAGATTCTTGAGAAAGTAAAAAAATTAAGAGCAGAAAAATGTTTCACGTGAAACAAAGCGGTTGTCAGTTTAGTTACTGGCAGCCGCTTTTTGTTACTTGTATAGTGTACTGGTTTAAATGTTTTTAATATGGAATCTTCCGGAACTGCGACGGGCTGATTTGTTCTTGTTTTCTAAATGCTCTTGCAAAATGTGAAGCACTGTTAAAACCGCATAATTCACTGATTTCTTCTACACTTTTTGATGTGGTAAGTAAAAGCTGTTTTGCCTGACGAAGCCGGAACAGCAGAAGAAATTCATGCGGAGTATAGCCGGTGTACTGATAAAAACTGCGGATAAAGTGAGAGACACTTAAGCCACATAAGCCGGCGAGAAATTTTAAATCTGCTTCTTCTTCATAATGTCTTGTGATATGTGAAATTGCAGGGTGAAGCGGATGTTCGGAGAGCAGGGAAGTAACGTCGGGTACTGCCATACGGCTTAAAATAGAGGAAAGGTTAGCAGAAACCTGATGCTCGTTGATGACTGCATTTTGAAGAGAGGCAAGCATGGAAACAAAGGCATGTTTCAGACTTCGTACGCCATCAAAAATCAGACCGGATTTTTCATAGAGATAATTAACATAGCTCTGACTGCTATTTCCATCAAAATGAAACCAGATAAATTCCGTATCAGAGTTACAGTAGTATTTATGAGCATACTGGCAGTCAAGGAGCACAATTTGATTTTCCTGTGCTTCTACTTTTTGATTTCTTGTTTCAACCATTAAAGTCCCGTGACAGACATAGATAAGAAGAAAAGAGTCAAGGAACTCACGCTGAATACAATAACCTCTGGTGCAATAAAAATGACCAAACTTTGTGACACAGTAAAGGGCTTCTTTGGCGAAGTCAGATGGAATGATAAAATCCATAAATGAAGGCTCGATTACGCCATGGTCTTCAATTTTCATAAGTTAATATTCTCCTTAGCGTTAAATTGTTCTATCTAAAATTTTAACATAAAAAGTAATTTTTGTATAGAACTTACGAATTGGTTGCAATGACATTTTTGAAATCTATGGCTATAATATAGTCAAACATCAGAAATGAAACAGCGTATGAGCCGGATAAATACAATGAATCATTTCATGAAAGTTCGAGAAAAAAATAATATTTTGTATAGTAATGGAGGATAAAAAAATGAAAGAAATTCGTATTGGACTTGTAGGTGCAGGATGGATGGGTAAAGCCCACAGCAGTGCGTTTTTAGACGCTCAGATGTTATTTGGACCAGACTATGGAACAGCAGTTTTCGAGATGGTTGCAGACACAAATGAAGCTAGTGCAAAAGAGGCACAGCACAAGATTGGCTTCAACAGAATGACAACAAACTGGAGAGAACTTGTATCAGATCCAGACATCGATTTAGTAGATATCGCAACACCAAATGCATTCCATTATGAAGTGGCAAAAGCGGCTCTTGAAAACGGAAAAAATGTATATTGTGAGAAGCCATTATCCATTTCACCGGAAGAATCCAAAGAGCTTGCAGCTCTTGCAAAAGAAAAAGGTGTTATCAACTATGTTGGATTTAACAACACAATGAACCCGGCAAACGCCTATGTAAGAGAACTGGTTCAGAGCGGACGCCTTGGAAAAATTATGAGATTTACAGGAACTTATGACCAGGACCAGCTGTTAGATGAGAACCTTCCAATTACTTGGAGACATATCAATAAACTTGCAGGATGTGGAGCACTTGGTGACCTGGGGTCTCACCTGTTGAGTGTTTCCCAGTTTATCATGGGAGATATCGCAAAAGTAAATGCAATGGCAACAACTGTATTTCCAAAACGTCCAAAATCAGCAGGTTCAACAGAAATGGCTGATGTAGAAAATGAAGACATTATCACATTTATGGCACAGTATGCAAATGGTGCAGTTGGAACAATCGCAGCAAGCCGTGTTGCTACAGGACGTAAGAACTATCTTACTTACGAAATTCAGGGAACAAAAGGTTCTGTATTCTATGATTTGGAACGTATGGGTGAAGTTCAGGTTTACTTCCAGTCTGATGACGAAGCTGACAGAGGATTCCGTACTGTACTGTTAAATCCAAAACACAAAGGATACTCTGCATTCCAGCCGGCAGGTGGTATTTCCATCGCTTACAATGATATGAAGATTCTTGAAGTTCATCAGTTATTTGCAGCTTTAACAAAAGGCGAAGAATATGCATGCGACTTTGAATTTGGTTACAAAATTGACCGTACTGTAGGTGCAATTTTAGAGTCTGCAAAGACAAGCGAATGGGTAGAAGTAAAATAATAGATTAATAGATTGAGCGAAAAAAGAAAATAAATGTGCTCTCGTAAGTTTCAATACTTGCTTTTGTGAGTATATACAGGTAATATGGAGGTATAGATATGGCAATTAAGGTTGGAATTGCACCGGATTCATGGGGCGTATGGTTTCCGGAACACGAAAAACAGACACCGTGGAATCGTTGTATGGATGAAATGAGAATGGCCGGATATGATGGAGTAGAATTAGGACCGTGGGGATATTTTCCAAATACTTATCCGGAATTAAAAGATGAATTGGAAAAAAGAGAATTAGCGTTGGTAGCCGGAACAGTTGGTGGTGATTTCTTAGATGATGCATCAATTGATGCAATGTGCGATACGATTGATGATATTGCAGAACTTTTAAAACATTTTCCGGAAGCAAAATACATTGTACTGCTTCCTAGTATGTATACGGATTTGGAGACAGGTGAATTTGTAATGGATCCGAACCTGACAGATGAACAGTGGAAAACTTACTGCAAAAATGTGCAGAAAGCAGCAGATCGGGTTGCAAAACATGGATTAGTTGGAACATTCCATCCTCATGTAGACTGTCATGTACAGACCGAAGAACAGATTGAAGCATTATTAAGAGATACAGATGTACAGCTTTGCTTTGATACCGGTCATCATGTATATGGAGGTGGTGAACCGATTTCCTTCTATGAGAAACACGCAGATCGAATCCCTTACATTCATATCAAGGACTGTGATTTAGCGGTAAAAGCAAAAATGGATGCAGAGAAATGGTCCTTTGCGAAAGCCGTTACAGAAGATATTATGGTAGAGCCAGGAAAAGGCAGTATTGATTTTGCAAAACTTCATAAAGTCATGGAAGAGAAAAACTATGACGGATGGGTTGTGGTTGAACAGGATTTATTCCCGGTAAAATCCTTTGATGTTCCATTACCAATTGCAAAACGCGGACGTGAGAATCTTGCAAAAGCCGGATTCTAGTATAATGTAGATTCAATAATGAATAGGGTAAATCAAATCCAGAATTGAGTCATTGTTATACCAG
>ERZ869983.115-NODE-115-length-26492-cov-6.845391_pt1 | contig 26492 bp, 12 predicted proteins | sample MGYA00521106_ERZ869983 | MGnify/ENA primary metagenome ERZ869983 (study PRJEB32232, sample SAMN07284972) | human gut metagenome | biome: human-associated habitat; material: feces | host: Homo sapiens | place: Tanzania | collected 2014-04-05 ...
AGTTACCTATTCTTTGACAATGGACAATAATGGTAGAAGTGTTACATTCGTTAATGGAAATTATGATCTAAGTTCATATGGAAATGGATTCAGAGGAATTGGTCATAATTATGGTTTGCCAGCGGATATACGAAAATCAAGAGCATTGCGTTTACAAAATCAAACGAATGGTACAATCGCGGTGAATGGAAATGGTGCAACTATAACATACAGCCGAACAATTTATGAAATATCTGGCAATGATATTTCAGTATCACAGGCAGGATTTTTTACACAATGTCTGGCAAATAGTATTGCAAGTTATACGGTAAAAAATTTGAATTTTACAGGTGTTACACTGAAAAAGAACATTGGTAAAGATGGAGTCACACTAGGAATTACATTTGCAAGAGACGGAGCTTATAGTCCTGAAAATCTGACATTTGACGGAGTAATAGTCACAAATTCTGCTATAGATCAAGCCGACCAAGGCGCAGCTGTAATTGGATATATGAGTAATTCAACTAAGAATATAATGATAACATTTACAGGCTGTAGAGTGGATGGTTTCACGGCTGGTACTGAAAATGAAAATTCAACCAATAAAATAAACCACTGCGGAGCTTTTATTGGAAAGGCAGATTATCCAGTGAATGGCGCGAAGCAGACAGATCGAACAGTGACATTTAAGAATTGTACAGCAAATAATATAAAGGCATACAATGTCCAAAATGGTGGACTATTTGCCGGCTATGTCAATGGTACCTGTACAATCAATGGAGGCAGTGCAGATACCGGTACGATTACATCGAGAACAGCTGTCGGTGGTGGATACTCGATGGGTGGACTGATTGGAAAAGCGGAGAGCACATTAAATATCGAAGGAACGACAGAAACACCAGTGGTATCTGTTAAAAATATCCGTATTCGAGAAACAAAACATGTTAACTCCACATCAAATTCGTATGCAGGCGGAGTAGCAGGTTCTGCGGCTTCAACAAACATCCAGAATGTAGATGTAGAGAGTATCAGATTAGCCGGAAAAGATTTAGGCGGATTAATCGGCTGTGTAAACGGTGGCGCAGATGTAAAAAATGTCAAGATAAGTAATTCTTATCTGGCGAACTGCTCAGCAACCCAGAATGCTGTCGGAGGTTTCTTTGGAATAATCAAAGGTACTTTTAACGGATTCAATCTGTTGAGTAAGGACAATGTGATCGGTTATGCGGTAAAGGATAATAAGCTCTTATCACCAGTTACCAGTGACGCACTGAGCAGCTTGTCAGCTGATAGCATCGGATTACTGTTAAATGACAGTACATATGCTACATACAGCAGTCTTGCTGCAAATGCCTCGCTTCAATCAGGAACACCTTGTGGTATCTGGGTAGGGAATGCAAACAATAATACAGTTAATATTGTTTCCGCTTCCCGTCAGGGGAATTATTCCGCAGTGAACAATATTGGCGCTGGAAAAAATGAAAGCAGTTATGTTATTTATGCCGATTACACAGGACAGTCAACTACTAGTAGCACAGTGAATACAAAACCGGATGCAATAGTTACCGCAGAAGGGACTCCATTAACCGGAGATGGAGCAACCAAAGTAAATAGAACTGCAGTTCGCGACAGTATCATTTCAGATATTATGACAAATCCGTCTTTGATGAAAGGTTATTATGGCGGCGATCAGAGCCGTCCGCTGGATGAGATTGTAAAGAAATTTGGAACGAATGGAGATTATTCGAGTCGTCTTTCAAATTATAAAAAGGAAGAGCCGTCATATACGAGCGAAGATTTTCCAATCCTGGTTCTCAATGCGACGACAAAGAGTGAACTTAACAGTATCGTGAATAACTATATCAGCATGCTGACAAATGCAAAGCAAGAACAATCAAAGCGATACTATGATAAGATTGAGCCTAAGACCTACAAATATGAGAACAATGCATGGAATTTGGTTTCAGCAGACAATCAGACAATGTCATGGAACTCTACAGATGGGGTATCTATCAATCGTGGAAAATATGACAACAACAAACAGCAGATTACAATTTTGGATGTCAGCTATAAGAGAACAGTCAAGAATTCTACAGATGCTTATCATCTATATATACCGGTTCTGGTTAAGAAATTGATGGATGTGGAATGTTCTGTAAAGGTGGTAAATGGTGCCGCTGGATATGATTCGACAACTGATGGAAATGCTACATTAAATAGTTTCGGAGAAAATTATACAGCACATATTTCCTATACTTATAAATGGATGGTTTCAGAATGGCAGTCCATGTTGGAAAATGGCGATTCTTTACTTTGGAATTTTGACAAGACAGTTAAGCTGGGAAAGTTCGGAACACTTGATAGAAGTAAGATTCACTTAACATTAGTGGATATGAACACACAGGGAGCGCAGACGTCTTATCATCAAAGTACGTTACAAGAATTAAGTACAACCGGAGCTTTATCAGATGATACGTTGAATCTGGCGGAAATGGCAAAACAAGGTAAGTCTCCGTATATTTGTGATTTACTGCCGCTGAAAGCAACAGAATCTGCGACAGGTGGATTTAAAAAAGTAGAGTCAACGGATTCTGGTGCGGTGCTTCGTATCTGGGATAATGCAGAAAACACATTTATTTATTACGCAGCAAAATCAGATGTGGATGCGAAAGATACCAAATATTATAACGTAACGTTAAATACAACATGTGGTACAAATGATATCCTCCCTGTCAAAGAGGAATATTATCTGGTTATGAATTGTACAGAAGGTAATCAGACAACACCTATGCTAAATACAACGCTGGAGCTGAACCGATCCTATAGCAATCAGCAGATTCCTACAAAAGTAACCGGTAATTTCAATGTCGTTTACCTCTTAGGAGATTTTTACAAACTAGATACTGTTACATTAAATTCAGAAAGTACAACGCAAAATCAGGAAATGGTATCTGGAAGCAATGACAGCATCAAGGTTATCGTTTCTTCGAAGGTAAGTGCTGCCGCGAATGAAAGTGAATTCGGAAGCTATGTAAATGAGCGGTCCATTTATTATCAATATTCGCTTCAGACAGTTGACCAAAGTGGAAAGTCTGTAGATATGAAAGGAGCAGCATCTATTCCAACATTAAAACTGGAAAAGAAAAATGCGGATGGAACAGTTACAGAAACACATGAACTAAAACAGTTAACCGATCTATCAGGAACAGAAAACGGCTTTATAACACAGTTTGGTGAGAATGGATACATTATCACAATAAAGGCACCGGGTGCATGGTACACAGGAGCAACAATTACTGCGGAAATGAGTTTCAGTTACAATTCAACAGACATGAATCAACAATTTCCTTTGCGTAAGAGTGACAGCGAAAATAGCGGTGTGAAATTCAAAGTGGATGCGGTGATGGCTTACCAGCAGGATAGTCTTGGAAGTAGCGGTATCTCAGCATCAGCTTCGGAAGAAAAGCTGTATTATCAACTCAAAGAAGCGCAGGCAAAATTAAGTTACGATTCCTATAACATTACAAGCACAGATGGAAACACAAGCCAGCTTGGTATCAATGGTCGTGAAAATAACGATGCTGCAATGGAAATTTCATCAAGAGCGTTACTTGATGTCACAGACTTTTCAAGTTTTAATCTAACAGATCAGTCAAATAGCGCTTATCCTTACTATTTAGAAGGTGAGCTGACACTTGCAAAGAAGACAGATAGTGAGAATGGAACAAGTTATCAGGACGTTGCGATAGGAAAGTATTTATCAGATTTTGCAATTGAATCAGCAGGTACAAACTTAAATGTAGATGTTACTTCCGAAGGACTTGGTCTTCAAGAAAACAATACGGTGTATAAATTTAGAATCCAGCTTACACAAGATCAGGTGAGCAAGATTCTGGACACACCACTGTTAGTAAACATCAAATACAAAGTAAAAACAGGTAAAGAGCTTGAGGCTATAGATGGCGGACAGTACGCGAATTATAAAGTGACTTTATCTGCAACATTAAAAAATAAAAATTTGAAGGATTTACTAAACGTAAAACCATCAGATTACCTGATTTATACCAATGCAAAAGTTTATTTGAAAATTGTAGGATAGTGACCAACGGGGACGGAGTTAACGTCCCCGTTGGTCACTTTTCTTTGCTCTCGCTCTGGTTGAATCATACAGAGAATTGTGTTATTATAAGACTGAATATCTATATGATTTTACAAGGAGGAGCAGCATTGTCTACGCAAAATCAAAGAAAGCAGGACAATTCCATAAAGGAAAAAACAAGCGATGAATTGCTGGAAGAGATTGCGGTAAACAAAAGAAAGCTAAAACAAAGTTTTATATTTGCATTTGTGGCATTGATTGCGGTGATCGCACTTGGTATCGCGTGGTTTATGTCGAACAGTAAGGTGACATCAACCGGGACAAGTGTATCGGCACAGGATGACCGTCTGTTTGAACTTGCAAGTGTCGGGGAACGTCAGACGGCAGAAGAAGATTATTTGAAAGATGAAAGTAAAAAAAATATTCTCAGTGCAGGAAGAACAGATGAAACATATGCTTCTTATATAGAGAACGGAACGGAAGTGCAGAAGCAACAAAGATATCATGTCGGAACGGGAAGTCTTGCCTGGTATCTGGATTCGCAGGAGAGTATTTTGCCGGGGGCAAATGGAAAACTGGAGTTTTATATAATCCCTAAAAAAGACAATGTAAAGTCTGTGACGGTTTCATTTAATATAAATGGATACGTGTATACAACCGAGCAAAATGCAGATAAAAGAGCTGTAAAGTCAGCGGATACGACATTGCAGAATCTGATTCAGGGACATATTCTTTTCTTCCAACAGTTGGACGATGTATGCGGATATCAAAAATGGCTGAAGGCGGATGAGCCTTTCGTGATAGAAGCACCGAATAATGGTTCATTCAAAAAAGATGTTCCATACAAAGTGACAATATACTGGATCTGGCCGCAGTATTTTCGAAATTATGTATATACGCAGAAAAGTACGCAGGGAGACTTGTTCACGGATGCGGCAAATCAGACAGATGGCAGTGATTATGCCAGAATCAATACATTTATCAATAGTCAAAGAACAATAGAAAAGAGCAAAAACAAATTGTTTTATGATGAATCCGCTAATGTTCAGGTTACATCTCCTATCAATAAAGACATGGCACAAAATACGCTGGAACAGTGCAGTAACTACTACAATAAGGCAGATGAGTATATTGGTACGAAGGCAAAGTACATTTATGTTGGAATAAAAGCGAATTAAGTAAAAGTAGAATAAGGAATTAGAAGAATGAGTAATGATTCGAAAGAAAAGCAAGATAAAGACAATTTAACTGCGAAAAAAAAGAAAATTCGATACACATTGTTTTCTACAATCCTGGTATTGATTTTATTTGCAGCGTTAGTTGGTGCGTGGTTCTATTATCAGTCAGATATGGGCACATTATTAGCGATAAAAGAACCATCCAATATTTCAATTTTAGGTCCGGATGGAGCGGAGATGAGTTCCATTGATCTGAATTATACGGAGGGTGAAAAAACAGGAGATCGGGTTACTGTGAAGAGGGTCTTCTGTGTTCAGACAAGTGCAGCTAAGCATTTGTTAGAAATTGCACACACGACAAATTTAAAAGGACTTACATTTAATATTTATAAAGTTTCAGATAATGGAACAGAAATTGTAACAGACGAAGGATATACATATAAGTACGACAAGACAGCAATAGCTGGCGATTATCTTAATATAGCTAAGACGGAGGAATCCGGTTACAAATATGCGGATAATACCTACCATGATAAAAATTATGAAGGTATTAATAAAGACCAGGTTCAGATACATGCAGAACCCGTATATTGGCTTGCAAGTCAGCCGTTGGATACAAACAAAACAAATTCGATAAAAAATGGAACAACGTATAGAACATATTATGTCTGTGAAGTTAGTTGGACAGAGACAGAAAAAGAAACAGATATATTTTACATATTGGCAAAGATTGCAGAATAATAATGAAGGAATACGATATGAATCTATCAGAGAAACCTAATAAAAAAAGAACCGCTGTGGTGGGAATCAGTTTAGTCGGTGTGCTTTTGTTAGTAATCGCAACTTATGCTGCATACACCAGACAAGCCTATCAAAGAGGAACAGCACGAAACAGAGATACAGAGATAGTCAGTTTTGCATCAAATTATTTGCAGCTTTATACGACAGGAACATCGGGAAATGCGTATGTTGCAAAAAATATTGTATATGGTACGGACGAGAAGAAAAAGGGATCTGTTTCGTTTGATATACATGTATACAATTATGTGAATGGAAACACAAGCCTCGTAAGCCAGAAAGATATTACCTATACAATGAAGATAGAATTTAAAAATGGTGCAGGTAAGGGATACAAAGTAGAAAGTGACAAAGCTTCAATTCCACTTAATAATAATAATGTATGTGAGATTAAGAAAACATTGATTGGACGTACAGCGAACGAAGATGTATTTACTGTTACATTTCCGGGAAATGAAATCGATACATTGCAAATTACGGCCACTGCTATACCGGATAAAGTTGCACTTACAAACAATCAATTTCTGGCGGCAACACTAGTTCCGTGTACAACTGCATCAAAAGTTACTTTCAGGGCAGAAGGAATATTTTTAGATAAAGCGGAAGGAGAGCCAAAGCAATACGATGGCTTTAATTATGGAATATCAATTTCAAGTGGAGCAGCGGATGCAGTGCTGACATGGAATCCTGCTGTATTGGAGATTGATAAGTTTTTTGTAGAAAAACTCCAGAATCTTATTACAAGTAAGGATTTAGCAAACGGCAAATTAGAATTTACAATGAACCAATCAAATGGAACCGGGAACTTTTTGATATCGTTTTATATAAAGGATAAGTCCCAAATACCAGAGAACTGGTCTGATATGGAGAAGATGATTCAATTTACAGCAACACAAAAAGCACAGTGATTATACCTTAGATAAGATAGCTTAAAAGGAGTAACGATGTTGAAATACAGAAGAATTATAGCGGGTATACTGGCAGTGAATCTTCTTGCAGGAAGTATATTGCTGGATTATACGGAAGTCAATGCAAATAATGTTAATACATCTTTGAACATGATATCGGCAGAAAACTCAGACGAAGTTTCTCACGCAGATGCAGAAAGTGTAGGTTCATCCGAGAAGACAGATACGGAAAATAAAGCGGATGAAAAGAATACAACACTAGATGCAAATGAAAAGGATGAGAATACAGCTTCGTCTAATTCTGATGCAGGTCTTACAAATGAAACACAAGAAGAGGAAACAACAAAGCAGGAACCATCATCCGAAATAGCAGCGGAGGATGCAAGCCAGCAAGCTACGGAAACAGAGACAGAAGCAGAAGCACAGGAAATATCCGACACGATTTCCTTAAATGACTTAAAATTTTTTGCTGGTAATATTGCAACCATCACATCCCCACAACAGTTGATTTTGCTTTCACATTGTGCTCAAGATGAAATACAAAATATAACAATTAATATCAATGCTACTGGAGAGTTTGATCTTTCGACAAAAATAGCGAATGGTACAGAGTTATCCGAGTATTTAAATAAAACAGCAAGTGCCAGTCAGGATTATACCTATCTTGGATTGGGAAGCGCGGAGTTCCCTTTTAAAGGCACGATTACAGGACAGGAACCAGCAATAAAAACGAACACAACCCTGTTCCGTGGGATTTCTTCGAATGCTAAAATAGAAAAGAACTTTTCTGTTGAGTGGAAAGGAGACGGAACCAAACCAATGTTTGCCGAGATGTACGTGCTAGAAAGCGATGGAACGAAAAGCGATGGAACGATTCCAATTACATTCAAGTCAGGAAATGGAAGCTTGCTTGGAACAGTGAGGCAAGCATCAGAGGGAACAAATGCTTGCCTTACGATAGGAAATGTTGTTACATATCAAGCTGAGGTACAAGCCGGAAGTTCAACAAGTAACGATAACATCGGACTTATCTGTAATACGTTAGAAAGCGGTACGATTAAATTAGACGGATATGCATTTCCAACGAAAACAGCGATAAATACAAATAGCGGTGCAGCAGGCGGTCTGATTGGAAAGATGGAAGGCGGTATTCTTTACCTTAAATCCATTGGTGGAGCAAATATTTCAAACCTTACAGTAAACAGTTCATCAGGCAGTGCGGGAAGTATTGTCGGTGAAATGAGTGGAACTGCTGAAATTCAGGTGAATCAGGATATTACGATTACGAACCCAACTATAAAAGGAAAATATGCAGGTGGATTTGCAGGGAAAGTTGATAATTCTACATTGTCTGGTAATAAGAAAATTACTATAAACAGTCCCGCATTATCTTCTGAAAAAAATGAAGATTCTGCTGTCGGAGGTTGGATAGGAGATTATATTGTCCAGGGAAATAATCATGAGAATAAAACATTACCGGCTCAGATTGATGTTGCAGAACCTAAGGTTACTATGAATGGTGGTGTCGCAACCAATGGTGGAAATGCAGGGGGGTATTTTGGACTTTTAGAACTTCAAGGAGATATCAATTATCAGATATCTAGCACAGAACAAGAAAAGAAAAATATAACATCGGAGTATACAGCTGGGAATGGCGGCATTTATGGAACAGTGATTGGAAAAGTAGTAACAAGCAATAATAATAAAAGAGCTTCGTTGAATATCAATCATGTAAAAAGTAATTCTACAATCAAGGGAAACTCTTATTATCAAGGCGGTTTTGTTGGTGAAATTGGAGAAAATGTTTACCTGCAAGTTAGCGATGCAGAGATAACAGTATCAAACACAACTGCAAAAGAAGACGCATGCGGTTTCGGAGGTGTAGTGGGGCATTTGTCATCAAACAGTATCTTGAGTATTGCAGATTCTGTAAAAGTAACTAATAGTGGCACTATTAGTGGTGGCGGCGGACTCGTCGGAGTTGCTTCATCCGGAAGCATACTTGAAATATCTGGAACAACAGACTTGTCAGGTGTAAAGTATAATGTATCACAATCTGTTGGACAACTTGTTGGCATGCAAGATTGTGCACTTATATTTGCTCATGGTGATGGAAATGGCAACGGATGGAAATATATTCGAAGTAATTCAGTTTCTAAAATCAATGATATTGGAAATTATGGAGAGGTAATTCGCTTAAAGGCTAATACAACGACATCGGATGCTCAGGGCGGATTGGATAGTGAGTTATTATCTATTAATGGAGAACATGTAATCCAATATAAAAACCCAAATTTCAGCTTGAGTAATACAGAGATTGCAATCAGCTCGAAAGAAGATCTGGCATTGTTTTCGATTGCATGGAATTCCAGAGGCGTTTTTTCAGCTGACTCAAATTTAACAGCTGATAACTGGACAACGTTACAGAATAAAAATATCAACTTCACCCAAGATGTTAATTTGCAGAATACTGGAATTATAGGAATTTCAAGAGATACAAGTGATGATGCATACACAGGAAATATCAATGGTAATAATAAGACATTGACATTGTCAATTGGCGAAACCTATGGATGTACAACCAATGGAACAGAGGGTTGTGGGAAAATATATTCCTCAGGTTCGAAACATACAGATATAGGTTTGTTTTCTCGTATGGGAGGAAATGTAAGTAATTTAACTATAACTGGAAGCATTCATGCAGGTGCCAGTAATGGTGATATGTGGATTGGCAGTATCGCGGCAAGACAAGAAACAAAAGAGACTGTTATAAGTAATGTTCAAGTAACAACCGCGATTGCTTTTGACGCACAGGGCAATTCCAAAATAAGTTGCATTGGTGGTTTGTTTGGCAGTGCAGGAAAGGTAAAATTAAACGAAAATACATGTATAAAAAGTAACATTACACTTAGTAATGCAGGCAGCGGTAAGCTAACATATGTTGGTTCTGTGGCTGGATATATGTCAGCAGGAACACTGGAGTGTAATGGCGTAACAATTGGAGGAACAATTGTTACAGATGCATCAACGTATGCTTATGTAGGTGGACTGGTAGGTTTTATGCCTCCGGATGGAAGTGATAAAGATACGAGTACTCAAGTAAATATCAAATCACTTACATTCGATGAATTCTCTATTACAGCCTCAAATGCTCAGACGGCATGCGGAGGGCTGCTTGGAGGTGTATGGGCGCGTTCGGCAGTTACATTTGCGAGTGATAATACTGATACTACAACCAGTTGCTTGACAGTGAAAAATGCTACAATAAATGCACAAAAAGCAAGCGTTGGCGGACTGGCGTATAAGGCAAGTGGTTTATGGGAAATTCGCAGCAAGGGGATAGACATCCAGGCATTAAACATCAACTGCGGTAAAGATTTGGGTCTGCTTGTCTGCCATGGAGAAAAAAGCACTGTTAAATTCAACAATGATAAAGAAGATGGCGCCCTTTATCTTAGAACAACTGCAGATTGGGATGATTCCTACAAACTGGCTGAAGGTCTGAAGTTGACATGTGGAAGCAATGCTGTTTTCGATGAGTTTGTAGCATACACAGCAGCTTCAAAAGACAAAATTGCTAACAATGATGAAAATGGTATTGTCTCAATTGCAACAAAAGACCGTAATGGTGTAAAAGAAGAAAATACTACTTGTAAGACCTATAAAAATCGTACAAATTTGGGAAAATCACATAAGATAAATGCAAACAGCAGATATTATTATGATTTGGATGAATATACAGAAACAGCTTCTAAAAATACTAATAATACCGAAAAAATTGATACACCGGAAGAACTGGTGTTATGGAGCTGTGCAGTGTATGCGAATTCCAATATTAAAAAATATTTTTATACATTCAACAATCAAGAGATTTCAAATCCAACAATCAGCGGTACGTTGAATATGGATAAATACAGCTATTATCCGATTCATTTGAACACAGGGGTTCAAATAACTGGTGCAACCATTACATTTTATAATGAACAGATTGAGCAGGCAGAAAAAGATAATAAATCAACACAGGCAACAAAACAGTCGCAGCATTATATGATGCACTGTGGATTATTCCTGGATCATTCAGTAAACAAGACAGCTACAAGTATTACACTGAGCGATGTTACATTTGCAGGAAGTATAGGAAAAATAAATTCCAATGCATCCGGAGTACTATTTTCCGGTACGGTTCAAGGCTCGGAGTCAAACGGTAAACAGAAAACTGCAAAGATGAATCTGAACAACATTGTTTTATCGGGGTTGAAAATTACAGATTATAAGGATTCATCGTATGCACCATTGCTAATTAACCAGATTGGAAGTTATACAAAAACAGAAATAAAGAGCTTATCAACGAGTGGTTATACAGCAGGAACTGCAGTGGCATCCAGTCTTATTGGAAATGCGGGTTCAGAAAATGGACATCAGATCAACATGGGATTCTCAGAGATTAAGCTTCCGGATACTACAGTAAGTAATAAGGGTATCTTTACGCATGCGACATTGTTGGAAAGTTATAAGTACGCAGCAAACGATACTTCTGTGGCAACTTATAATTTCTATAAGAGTGGCGATTGGGAAGGTACTACATATAACCATCAAGTGACCTATGGTAAGGAAATATCTCATTCGACAGAATATAAAGATTTACAAAAGTGGTATTACGATATAGCAACGTATAATAAAGAAGAAGGTTTTGTGATAACAGGAGATAAGCAGAAAGATTTTTCAACGTGGCTGCCTTATGTGTCTGTTTCATATGACAAAAACAATCATTCACATGAAATCAAAGTAAATCAAAGAGTATTTGATATTACTGAGGGATGTGGAACTTATGGAGATCCTTATGTTATTGAAAATGCCGGAGAAATGGAAATCATATCCGAATATATGAGAACGAATTTGCCTCGTACAGACTGGAAAATTACGATCACTAACAATCAAAACACATATTGTACAAATCATTCAACAGATATTACATTCCGTTACAATGGAAAACAGTGGGTACAAGTTGAGAAAGAGATAACGGAAGGAACAGAAAATTGGGTAGATGTGAAAAATGGTTATACCAGAAGCAACAGCTTTATGCAACGTTATATTGCAAATGCATATTATGACTTGCAGGGTACTAACGGAGAAATAACATTAAATGATTTTAAAGGATTTGGAACTACAGATAATCCATTTCGCGGAGTGCTTGTTAGTACAAAAGGTGCAACGCTGATTCTGACAGGGGCAAATACAGGAAATGGACTTATTGCATATAGTTATGGAAGCGTTGTTAAAAATCTGACTATAAGATACGAAGGTGAGAAAAAGACGTTAGTTTATCAAAAAAGCTCTTCCGTATTTTATCCGACAAGCTGTTTTGGAGGCGCAATTGGTTGTATTCTTGGTGGAGATAATATTATTGATGACGTAAATGTGACGCTGGATACTGGTTGGCTAACGCTTTCCGGGGCAAATAAGCATTTACTCCAAGTAGGCGGATATGTTGGTTCTGTTTGTGGCGGTGGTGTTTTATTTAGAAATATGCAAGATAAGCAATTTCTGACGGATGCGATGATTTCAGGTGCGAGCGTAGCAAAGACAGCAAATAGTTCCCTATATGTCAACCCTTATGTCGGAAGAGTACTGGATGGTTATGCATTTTCTGACACAGCAAGAGTGAATTTGGATAATACAGACAAGAACTATCAGATTCAAAATCTTAACTCGTCAGAGACAAACGATACAAAACATATAACAGCATCAGGAAAATCAATCGGAATAAAAGATGCAGAAGGGCTGCTTATTTTATCTGCGATTGTGAATAGTGGAGCGGCTTCTTCAGGAAGCAGTAATGCTTATCGAAATATCACAGAAGAAGCTTTGCAACAAGGATATTCATTTGGAAATGGTGAGTATGGTAAGGTGCGAAATGCAGCGTATGACAGCATTGGCGCGAATACACAACCAAATGATTTTAATACAGCAGTTAAAGATGATCAAATTGCACCGATTGTTAGCGAGAGTGTTAGCAACACGCCAGTATTAATTACAAAATATGCCGATAAAGATTTGTTCAATATGGCTGTTTTGGATGCAACGACAGGCGGGGCAACATTAAATTTTCCAAGTAGTGGAAAGCTTGATATGTCTAGATATAAAAGCTCCTATCAAGGCATATCAGCACGATATGTTTCCAATGCAGTGACAAGCAATACAGAAACAAAAGCAGCTGGAATTGTTCCGCTTATACAAGGCGTTTCCGGAAACGGAACGGAAATTATATTCGATATGAATGTAAAAGAATATGCAGATGATGATTTCCATGCGGCATCGGTCGGAGGGGTGTTTAATCTTTTTGCACCAGTAAAAGAAAAAGACACGTGTAATGTGGCAAATTTGACATTCACCGGAAAAGTAGGAGCAGATTCTAAGAAGACTGGTGTACAGTTGCAATATTACACGTCTGACGGAGCGGTAACAGCACAGGCATCTAATTGGAGTAATAAAACATATGTCGGAGTGGGCAGTTTTGCTGGAAGTTCAGCGGGAACAGTGGCAGAGTTTTCTGGAGGCTCTAAGTGGTATAGAGCATTTGTTAATTTCAACTCAGTGAAGTTTGAAAATATGACTATACAGAGTCCTGCTGTCGCCGGAGGCTTGATTGGTAATAGTGGAAGAATAGGATTAAATCAAGGAAACTCTACGCCAACATCTGATATAGGAATTCTTCTTCAACCATGCGGGGGCAATAGAAGTCAAAATACAGTATATCTATATAATACATTTACCAACTGCTCTTTTAGAAATCTTATAGTAAATGGGCAAGAGAAAGCAGGAGGATTTTGTGGACATGTAGATGGAATGATTGATTTATTAAATCAATTAAATGTTACAGAGATAGGGTTAATCGTTGGACAAAATTCTAGTATTTCAGCAACTTTAAATGATTCTTCCGCCGGTGGATTGTTTGGGTATCTTAGACGTGGAGTGGCCATAAATGCCGGAAGTGGAACATATACAGCAATATGGGAAAATGTAAATGTAGAAGCCGGACAATGTAGCGGAGGTCTTATAGGAGAATTAGCTACAGAATCTTTTGGGCGTGCGTATAATATTAGTAAGGTGCAGATTTTAGGAAGTGTGCAAAGTAAAGGCTCAAGTCAGGCCGGAGGAGGTATTATCGGAAGAGCAAATAGCGGACAAACGATAACTATTAAAGATTGTTCTGTTAATACATCAAATATAAAAGCATCATCATCAGCAGGTGGTATAGTAGGTCATTTGAAAACTTCGGCAACAATTACAGGTTGTACAGTGTCAGGCTCAAACTCAAACAATAGTAAAATAGAAGGTAACAATTGTGCTTCTGGAATTGTTGGGTGCCTGGAAGTAAACGGACAAGTTGCAATCCGCAATAATAAAGTAGAAAAACTGTCTCTTATATCAAATGCAACAGGCTGGGGCTCAGGTGGTTTTATAGGGGATGTGAGTGGAAATACATCATCGTCAAAAATATTTATTTTTGACAGTGAAGTTACAGATTGTTCGATTACAGGGAACAGAGCCGGTGGTTTTGCAGGTACTCTGCGTGGATGCGTGAAAGGTTCTAACTTACTGCTAAATAATACACAAATAACAGCATCTTCTGATAAATCCGGAGGATTGCTAATTGGACTGACAGGAGATGCGAACCTCCAACCGATGACAATTGCCGGTATCAGTATTCAGAACACAACTGCTAAAGAGAATAATCGTAACATAAGCAAGTTGTATGGTACGTTGAATGAAACGGCTAATACTAATGTAAAGAACAAAAGTTATTTTTCATTCGCAGATTACAATGGAAAAGCGAATAATACGACGCAATCCTTACTTGATGCAAATCAGGTATTTCCATACGTTGTTACAAGTCCAACCAGTCGATTAAGTGTTTACGACGCTGCAAATGCAGGCAAAGCACTATATGGTGACAGTGCCGCATGGACCGATGTAGATGGCAAATTTACTTTAAATGCACAGACAATCTACCAGGATGCGAAGAATAGCAGCACCACAGAAGGGAAATATACATATCAGGAAACAGGCGTTGAGCAGTTTCAGTTTACCAAAAATATTTCCACATATAATAAAGAAAATCCGACGAATAAGGTTTTAAATGATTTTCCGGTATTGGTAGTGTCAGATAATGTATCACAAACGATTACGGATTATCTAGATATTGTAACAAATGGCGGATATACAAGGGCAAACAATATATCAGGTGATTCGGATATACATGTAGATGCCAGTGTGAAAACCTATACAGATACAGATGGCAAGTTTGTGCTTGCAACAAATGCAAATCCTGCTTTAGAAGTCAAAAAAAATGCATCAGGCCGGATTTCTGAATTTGCCGCAACAACAGAATTTGATAATACAAAGTCACGTTTCACATTGCTGACAGTTACATTTAAAGAAAAAGATGAAAATGGTACAGAACATAAATATAATGTGCAGGTACCGATTATTGTGCGCCGTATGCTGGAAATTGGATTTACAGCGACATTGAGCTCAGGCACTAATTACCGTGCAACAAACTACGATTTGATCAAAGACAGTGCACATTTGCTGGAAAGCACAGGAAATGCATTCACGGCTTATCTTACTTATACATATAATAGTGATGATAAGGGGCTGTATTCCGAATATGGCTGGAATAGTTATATTAATGCAGGAGGAAATGTGGCGAAAGCACTGGATAAGTCGATTGATTTTCAGGGTTCTTCGTTGCCGGCAGGAACACAGTTGTCATTGATTGATTGTCAGGATAATAGCAAGGTATATTATTACACGACAAATTCAAATACCGGGAATACGATACCACTTAAGGATTTTAAAGACTCGTCAGGGAATGCATTTCAGACAGTAAGCATTGGCGAATTAATGGGTGTAACTGCTACGCAAGATAATAATGGCAGCTTCATCAAGGTGGATGCAGAGGGTGTACCGGATGGTGTACCGAAAAAAGATGGGAAAACTTACACTGCACCAACTGTCAAAATAAAGATGGAAAATGGATATGAGTATTATCGTAAGATAGAAACAGGTGAGCCGGGAACGCACTATGCTGTGACAGTAGATGAAAGTAAATTAAAAAATGGAGTGGGACCGATCAGTACGAGTACGGTACATGAAAATTATTATCTGGTAATAACGGTAGCTGATATAACAAGCGGAACAAACTTAAATGGTTCCGTGCAGACGAAGATAACAAGTAATGATATTCCATTTCATTTGAATTATCGTACAAGAAAGGGAAAAGTACAGGACACACACAGTAATACTGCAAGTACTTATCAGATATCACATGGATATGAGCAGGATCTGACAGAATCTAAAGCTGTGACGGGAGCAATTAAAAAAGTAACGGCGGCGGATTCTTCCATGGCCGTAGATGTGGTAGATAAAATTACGATTCCATCCGGACAGGCTTTCAATGAGCAGGATGAGTTGTATCAAAAATTTAGCGGAAGTCTGATAAAAACGTTGAAGCAGGAAAATTTGCAACCTACTTCAGCCGAAGTATTTCCAAACGGAACTACTGGAACGGCAGTATTTTATGTATATGTGATGGATGGAACAAAAAAGAAGTACTATACATATGAAGATGGAAAATGGACGGAAGCGGAAAGTACAGAAACAAAAGCATTGGAATATGAATGGACAGCCATCAACGGACTGATGGATTTACCATTATCTACAAATGGAACAATTGATTCATCGGTCAACCTGCAGCAAATTCGTGACATTGTAAAGGATAAGCAGAACGAATTCTATGTAGAAGTAAAGATGAATGCAAAGTTACCGGCGAATGGGTTGGATGTTATTCCAGAATCACAGCTTGAGGGTGCTGTACCAACGAATTATACGAAGCTGACGTATACATCTCAGCTTGCAACAACAAGAAAAAGTCTGTCCTATAGTACGGCTCGTGCATTGTTACAAAATACAAAAATAAGCTATTATCGTGATAAGGCGGCCGGAGTGCAGCTTACTTATGAAGCAGATGAAATTGGTCAGCTCGGAATCAATCTGTTGGATTTGCAAAATTCATATTTGGATGCGGCGAAAGAAAATACAATCATTGATACAACAGCAAGATATGATATGTCGACAATAAAAGATTTGTCTTCAATATTGGCATCATCAAGTGGTATTCAGTTTAGCATCCAACTGCAAAATAAAAACACGACACAGCAGGCTACGGAAAGTTATGCAGATGCACTTGAATTGGACAAATATATGAAAGTTGTCGTGAAATCAAAAAATGCCGGAACAGTACAGCTTACAAATGACAATAAAGCATATACATGGACTGTACCAAAGAGCAGTTATTGGGATGCTGGTAATAACATTATGAAAGCAAGCAGCATTTTTGATGGTGATATTATGACGCAGGCAATACAATTAAAGGTCAATATAAAAAACGTAGACCAATGGAAACATTTGTATTCAAATTATAGGGTCGTTTTATCAGTGGAAATTATTGGTCCGAAGGGAAATGTGGTAGAAAATACGACAGCTGCAGACAATATCATTTATACCATGGCGAGGGTGAAACCAGAGTTTCAAGATAACCAAAATAAGTAGGTCCAAAGGGGACGGGGTTAAGAAGATCACTTAACCTCATCCCCTTTTTGTCCTCTCTTTGGTTCTTGAAAACGTTCATTTCCTGTGATAAAATATAAGTGATTTTTTGTACTTTTTTATCGATCAAAAAGCAGGAAGGAGGTCCGCCGCAGGTGTTACATGGAAAGAAACACTCGAATGACAGAGATAGAATGGCGCAGAATTCAGAACATAGTGCAAAACAATTAAAAAACAGGCTTACTTCTTCTATGATAGCTATTTTTCTATTGCTTCTTGCTTCGCTTGCAGCGACGTATGCCTGGTATATTTATAATACAAACCGCCACACGACGAATGTTAAGATGGCAGCCGGTACAGGGGTAAACCTGCAGATTAGTAATACATACGACGGGGATTACAGTTCAGCTACTGTGCTGGCAAAGTTCCCGGGGCAGCTGGTACCGGTATCAACGAATCGGATCAGCGGGGGATTTCAGAAGGTTACATTATTTAAAAATGGAGGAGAAGGTCAGGCACCGCTTGTTACGGATACTTTTACAGGTGGACAGACAAGTGATTATTACCATACAAAGCTTTTCCTTCGAACGACAGGTGGTACAACTGATATTTATTTGTCGGATATTGGATTTGAGGACAGTGATGAAGAGAATCCGATTTCTTCGGCAATCCGGGTTGGATTGGTCGTGCATCATCCGGGAGAAGACCAGCCGCCGGATTCGGAATACATTTTCGAAATCAGTGATAAGAAGAATCCACAGGCGCAGTATAATACGGATGATGGAGAAGAGGGCTCGGTGTTAGATTGTACGAAGACAGATGGAACAACCGTTCCATTTACGCCATATACTTCAGATGCGTATTGCAATTATAACAAAAGCACCGGTGAGGTGACCTTGAAGCAGAACTCTCAAAAAATCTGTACAGTGTCCGGTGACAGCGAAGGAAAGGCAGGTCGTTCTGTGGAAGTGGAAGTGTATATCTGGCTTGAGGGATGTGACGAGGACTGTACGGGTAATCTGTCCGGTACGACATTACAGAATCTGGCATTATCTTTTGCCGGAATTGTCAGATAAGAGAAAGCAAAATAAAAAGGCAGGTGGGGACTTGTGGCAAAAGAGCAGAAAAAAGAAAATTTAGAGGAAAAGCAGGACGTCAGACAATTGAGACATTCATTTAGAATGGCAATCGCAGGTCTGCTTCTTTTGGTTCTTGTGGCAACTGGAACAACATATGCCTGGTTCTCACTGTCTGGAAGGGCATCAACTTATGTTACTCCGATGGGCGGAACAATCAGTGAAGGGACGACATCTCTTTTGATTTCAAAGAATGCCGCCGGCCCATTTGATAAGACTTGTGAATTGGCGTACGCAGGAAATCCGGATTCGTTAAAACCGGTCTCAACAGCAGATTTATCTCATTTCTATAAAGCGACCTCGCAGGATAAAGAGGGAATTGCGATATTTTATCGCAATGCGGATGACGTTGTGGATGCACAGACATTACACGGAACAGTCTATTTACAATGCCTGAATGCACCATGTGATGTGTATTTTAATAAAGAGCAGTTAAAGCTTGGAACAGATGCGCAGGCGCTTGCAGCAATGAGATTTGGCGTGAAGATCACAGCAAAAGAGGGTACGAAGACATACATTTTCAAGTTAGACGAACTGGGAGCTACAGGAAATGCACAGTCGCAAAAGACGATTCCGGGCAGCGCACAAGTTGTGTCTGCGGTAAGCGGCAGTGGAGTGCCGGAGTATGTAAGTGATCCGTCTACCGGACTTTCTGATTATATGGCAGATGCAGGAAACAGTGACAATGATTTTAAGGCAGGAACGACCAGACTGATAAGGCTTGAGAAGGATGAAGTGGCATCGGTTGAGTACTGGCTTTATCTAGAAGGATGCGATGAACAGTGTATCAATGAGGTGCAGAGTAAAACATCGGATATCCAGCTTGCATTTGCAGGTGTGGAAGTGGAATAATCTTGCCGGAAGAACCGACAAGCATGGATAGAAAAAGAGGATGAGAGAAGAAGGTGGGACAGGATGAAAAAGACTTTCCGAACCTGGTTTTTGGCAGTGACCACATTATTTGCAGTATTGGCATTTACATTTGCGACACTTGCATGGTTCACAGCGAATCGTGCTGTGCAGACGAATACTGCTACAGCCAGAACCGGGGATGAGACGTTGGAACTGCAGATCAGCAGCAGTGGTGGAAGTGGTTTTAAGAGTGTAGAGACAGCACAAATCACTCAGATAAATCAGACAAATTCAGAAATTCTGTTACCGGTGTCTACGGCTGATCTGAACAGCTTCGTATATGCACCATTTACCAAAGATGGTAAGGCTTCAGCTTTTAAAAAGGTGGACGATGAGGCAAATTATTATCATGGCCGGGTGTATTTGCGGGCAGAGGGAGAAGGCTGGCCGGTGGGCAGCCGGATGAATCTGTATCTTGATCAAAGTGATGGGCTTTTGGGAGATGCGGCAGACGGATATTTGTTAAATGCATCCAGGCTCGGTCTGATTTTTGGCGGAGATACTTCGAATCCGATCATTTTACGACTAAGCGAGTCAGAGAATCCAGGAAATGCCCAGATATACAATACGGAAGTAAATGGAAAAATACTAGGCAAGAACCAGGTTCTGGGGTATAATGATAGTGGTGTGTTTGCAGTGGAAGATCCTTCCGTTTCAATCAGTGAATACACGATTGATTTTTCAGAAAGTCAGACGAAGATCCCGTCAAAAACTCTTGTGAGTATGGAACTTGGAAAGATTTATCCGGTAGATATCTATTTCTATCTGGAAGGATGTGACCCGGATTGTTCTGAGAGTATTCAGTTGAATGAAGCAGAACTTCATCTTGCATTTTATGGAGTACTGGAACAGGAGGGGACTAATTGATGAAAAGTGGATCAAACAAAGAGAACCGTGTGATCCGGAAGAGGTTTCTTACATCTGTTCTTTTAGTACTTCTGGCTTTCGTTGCAATTACTGTTGCAACTGTTGCATGGTTCTCTATTGCGGATAAAACAAGGGTAAAGTCAATGAATCTTGATATTGCCTCGGATTCGGATCTCAGGATGGACTTGAATGCGCATACACAATTTGAAGACTATGTGAAAAAGATTTCTTTTGAGCAGATTGCAGAACGAATGCGAAGTGAGCTTGGATTTGATATGGCGACGACTCCGTTAGAACCGGTCACAACATCTGACCAGAATACTTTTACCTATGAGAATGGAACCGTGGTACCGGAATCAAAAGGCTCATATCTGACATTCACACTACATTTTATGGCAGAGACTGATATGCTCGTTCATTTGAACCGGGAAGACAGTGAGAGTGGTGCAAATGATGGAACCAATATCAGTTCAGGTAATGCCGGACTACCAGAGGCTATGAGGATTTCATTTACAGCTGACGGACAGACCTGGATCTATGACCAGGGAACGACGGATACATCTTATGAATTATTTTCTTTGAAAGCGAATACGGATAAACCAGTGCTGATCCATATATGGATGGAAGGAACAGATCCGTCCTGTACAGATGATCTGAAAGCTGCTGATTATGCGATCCGGATGCGCTTTACAGGAGAGAGTAAATAGAAAAAATGAAACAAAGGGAGTAACATTATGAAAGCAATGAAACGGGCAGGTACAATTGTGATCAGCGTGATTTTATGGGCAATTATTTTGCTGGCAGCGCTGTATGCATTTACCACAATGGCAACAAAGGATGATCAGAGCGTTGCAAGTATTCTTGGGTACACGCCACTGGTTGTAGAGACAGATTCTATGAAACCGACCTTCGAATCAGGAGATCTGATCTTTATTAAGAAGTGTGATACATCGAAGTTAAATGAAGGAGATATTATTACATTCCATACGATCATTGACAATCAGTATGCACTCAATACCCACCGAATCCAGAAGATTGATGAGGTGAATGGAGTCAGAAGCTATACAACAATTGGTGATAATAACAATGGCATTGCAGACCAGCATGTGATCTCAGATGGAGATATTGTAGGTAAATATATCGGACATGTTTCCGGTCTTGGTAAAGTGATGAATTTCCTTTCCAGCAGTATGGGATTCCTGATCGTAATTGTATTGCCAATGCTGTTATTCTTTATTTATCAGGTTTACAACCTGATCATGATCAGCATCCGTTTGAAGAAAGCAATGGCAGTGGAGAATGCGGAAGAGATCGCGAATGCGAGAATCCAGCAGGAAAAAGCGGATCAGGCGGCAGATGAAGCAGCAAGAGCGAAGGATGAGGCTCAGGCAGCTTTAGAGGAAGCGAAGAGATTGAAAGAAGAAGCAGAAGCCCTGAAGGCGAAAGCAGAAAAAGAGTTGAAAGAAGCAAGAAAAGACGAAGACTAGAACGGGGGAATTTGAACCGTGAGTGAATTTTTGAAGTTTGCATATGAGGTATTGTCACAGGTTGTTTATAATCTCGTGACATGGATTGCCGCATTTATAAAATTATTTATTACAGGATGGGTAGAATATTTCCTGATATTTAAAACATATTTTCCAACTTTGAATCTACTGGCGAAGGTTCTTTCAGTGATTTTAATGCTTTTGCTGATTGCAATCCCGGTACTTCTCATTGTACTTCTGATCCGTCGTATCATCCTGCATCATCAGCTGAAGGCAGACAGTACGGATAACGCAACGCTTTATCGTGAGATCGGACGTCTGAACAAACAGGTACTGGACCTGATGGATGAGAAGAACAGCATCCTGGCATTGAAAGTAAATGCAATGGGTGGGGTAGAGCGTATCCCATACATGGGTGCATCAGCACTGACAGAGGATACCATCCCGAATCTGAAAAATGTTACCGGGAATGAGGTTCCGGCTGGAAAAACAGTTGCAGCAGAAGTTGTTGCCGCGATGGAGAATAAAGATCCGGGCAAGGCACCGCTTGTCCGTGCAGTGATCGAAGGAAAAGAGGATGCGAATGTCGTACACCGTTTTCCGAAGCTTTCCCTTGTGGATGCAAAATACAAGAACTTCCAATATCCACAATATGATAATGAGATTTCCCTGGAAGACTTTACAGAGGGATTCCGTCTGTTTGCTGCAAGTCAGATGGGACTTTATTACACGCCTGAGATCGTCAGAAGATTTGTGGCAGGTATGGCAGCCAGCAAATTACTAATCCTGGAAGGTATCTCCGGTACAGGTAAGACAAGTCTTCCATATTCTTTCAGCCGATATATGGATAATCCGGCAACGATCGTGTCCGTACAGCCATCTTTCCGTGACCGTTCAGAGGTTCTTGGATATTTCAATGAATTTTCCAAGAAGTTTAATGAGACGGAATTCCTGCGTGCGCTGTACGAGGCGAATTATAGAAAAGACCCGACATTAATTGTACTTGACGAGATGAACCTTGCCCGTATCGAGTACTATTTTGCAGAGATGCTGTCTGTTCTTGAGATGCCAAGTAAGGAGGAATGGGTACTTGATCTTGTTCCTACTGCATGGGAAGGTGACCCGGTGAAGTTAGATTCCGGTAAGATTCATGTTGCAGATTCCACATGGTTTATCGGAACAGCCAACAATGATGATTCTACATTTACGATCACAGATAAAGTATATGACCGTGCGATGCCAATTGAACTGAATGAAAGAGCAGATGCTTTCGAATGCGAAAAGTATCCAAAATGTGATATTACCGCAGAACATCTGGAAGATATGTTTGAGAAGGCAAAGACGGACTATCCGATCAGTGATGATTTAATGGAGAAGATGGATAAGCTTGATAATTATCTGATCACAAGATTTAAGCTGTCTTTCGGAAACCGTATCATGAAACAGCTTTATGATTTCATTCCGGTCTATGTGGCCTGTGGCGGTTCAGAAATCGGTGGAATGGATTATATAATCGCACGAAAAGTATTGAAGAAGTTTGAAAGTATGAATGTAAGTTTTGTGCGTGATGAGATTACAGGTTTGATCAGTTATATTGATAAAACCTTCGGAGAAGAAGAGATGCAGGATAGTAAGAATTATCTGAGACGTATTCAGAACCTCTACTAAAGAATCTTGTATTCATAACAAAGGAATGAAGGAAAATGGCAGATACAATTAATGAATTATATTCGAAATATACAGAAGGTGTCGAGTATGCCCTGGAGGATGACAGGTATTTTCAATATTTGTTTGAAATGATCCAGGCCGGGGATAATACACTGGAACAGAAAAACCGAATTTTGCACAAAGTAGTAGATGAGCGTTGGCTTACAGTAGTCGAGGAAGGAATTGAAGCCATTTTCAATATTGTTGATAAGCCAAGACGTTTTATTACAACATCGGAAGAAGTTGTTCCGGTTGCCCTGGCAAAGAAGATCACAGCAGATAGTGTACGTCACTTAAGCCAGAATACACAGTTTATCACAGCCAATGAAGCCGGTGAGATCATGCCGACAAAAATTCTGAATGTAACAACAGAAGAAAGTTATGATCTCTACGAAAATCGTTTTGTTTATCATCTGATCCAACGACTGTTCGCATTCGTAGATAAACGAACCGATGTTATCTTCTGGTCAACAGGTGATGAAACATGCAATGTCATGCGCATGGAAAGCAAGGTCGATGATGCCTATGAAGAGATCTCTTATAAGGTTGAGATGACGATCAAGAACCGTCAGAGTCTTGTTGAAAATGATAATGATAACATGGATATATTCAAAAGGATCGACCGCGTGCGAAGAATGTCAAGAACACTGCGGTCGAGTTCTTTCTGTGAAATTATGAATGGATGTGCAAAAGTACACAGCCCGATCCAGAGAACAAACCTGATGATGAAAGATCCTGACTATCGTAAATGTTATCAATTGTGGCAGTTTATCGAAGGATATGATGAAGTAGGGTATTCGATAGAAGAACAGGATTCTACATTGCAGTTCGATGAAGAATATCTCTTACAGATGTATATCAATATGATCACGAACTACACGGTATTCAAGAGTCTGCTTGTTTCAGATCCTCGCAAGATGAGTGAGATTGAGACAAAGAAACTGGAACCGGTAAAACCAAAGTTCATAAAAGAGATCCAGGAAGAGATTGTAGAAGACCGTAATATCCCGGATGTTGAGATTCGCAGAGTCTTTGTAGATGAAGTTACTCAGGCTCAGTTGGATGCAGAAGAAAAGTTAAAAGAAGAAATGGCCAGAACCGAAGAACTTGAAAGTACTATTTCAGATCTTCAATGGCAGATGGAATCTTTGAACCAGCAGATAGACTTTTTGGAGCAGACAAGACAACAGCTTGAAGAACAGCAGGATGCTTTGCAAAAACAGATGGAAGAAGAGCAGAATGCGATGCAGAAACAGATGGAAGAGCAACAGGATATTCTGCACAGGCAGATGGACGAAGAAAGAGTATCTTATGAAAACCTGCTTGCGCAGGAAAAGAAAGCAAGAGAGGATGCTGACATTGAAGCAAAGCAGAAATTAGAATCTGTCCAGAAAGAATCCGAACAGAAACTAGAGGCTGTTAATAAGGATGCGGCGAAGAAAATAGAGGCTGCCCAAAAAGATGCAGAACAGAAGGTAAATGCTGCCCAGAAGGATGCAGAACAGAAAATAGAGACCGCCCGGAAGGATGCAGAGCAGAAAGTAAAGGTTGCCCAGAAGGATGCAGAACAGAAAATAACGTCTGCGAAAAAGGAAGCAGCAGATACAGTTACGAGGATAGAGAAAGCTGCACAGGCGGAAACAGCGGCAGCAAAAAAAGCAGCACAAGAGGAAGTGGACTCTGTGAAAAAAGCGGCATGGGTTGAGATAGAAAAAGCACAGGCAGAAGTTGCTGCTATTAAAAAGAAAGCAGAAAAAGAAAATAATGCACTTAAGAAAGAATCGGAAAAACAATTGAAAGCTTCCGAGAAGGCAAGAGAAAAAGCTCAGGCAAAAGCTGAAGCAAATAGTCTGTCTCATTACATTGTCCAGGTACTCCAGGAACGGCGGGATCGTAAAAACAGTAAAGAGGATGGAGAAGATGAATGATAAAGAAGATTTTATTTGGAATCATTAATATTCTTTCTGTTTTGATCATTGTGGCGGCAGTATTTGTCCTGTGTACCGTAATTTTTACAAAATCAGGTGATGTACCGTCCGTGTTTGGATATACGGCTTTACGCGTCACAACAGGCAGTATGGCACCTACTTATGATGTTGATACTCTGATCCTTGTAAAAAAGACAGATCCGGCTCAAATAAAAGAAAACGATGTGATTTCCTTCTATTCTCAGGATCCGGCACTTGATGGTGCAGTGAATACACACAGGGTTGTAGAGATCAGACAGGAAAATAATGCAATTGTCTTTGTCACAAAAGGTGATAATAATAATGTTGTAGACAGCTATGATGTACCGGGTGAATATTTGATCGGCAAAGTTGTAGCTTCTTCCAATAAGTTAGGTAAGTTTTCAAGGCTTGTTGCGAACCCTTTGATTTTTATACCTATTATTTTGATTCCTCTCATCATTATCTTATTCAGTAATTTATTTGAAACCTATCGTATGGCAAAGCAGATCGCGAAAGAGGAAGAAGAAGCAGCAGTAGAGGAGGCAATTCGAAAGATCAAAGCAAGGCAAAAAGAGAAAGAAAATAATAGTCAGCTATAAAATCGACAAAAATACCGACAAGATATGTAAATTTTTGGTTACTTTTCAAACATTCTGTGGTAAACTAATGTGGTATATCAAAAAATGTGGGAGGAGACTCAAAAATGAGCAAAAAAGAAGGAAAAGGGTTAAAGTCTTTTAACAAGGGATTTCAAGTGCCTGACACCTACATCATTATCTTTCTGGTAGTTGTTGTCGCAGCACTTCTGACTTTCCTTGTACCAAAGGGATTTTACGAAACACAGGATATTTCGTACATGAT
>ERZ869983.123-NODE-123-length-25557-cov-6.673823_pt1 | contig 25557 bp, 25 predicted proteins | sample MGYA00521106_ERZ869983 | MGnify/ENA primary metagenome ERZ869983 (study PRJEB32232, sample SAMN07284972) | human gut metagenome | biome: human-associated habitat; material: feces | host: Homo sapiens | place: Tanzania | collected 2014-04-05 ...
ATGCAGATACTAGCGCATTGGAGCGTGACTTCGGGTATAAGCCTAGTACGGATCTGAGAACTGGTCTGAGGAACTTCGCTGAGTGGTACGCTGAGTTTTATAAATAAAAGAATTAGAGGGATAGAGAAATGAGAGAGTTTAAAGATTTAAAGATTGCTGTTGCTGGAACGGGATATGTTGGTCTTTCCATTGCTACGCTGTTATCTCAGCACCACAAGGTGACTGCTGTGGATATCATCCCTGAGAAAGTTGAACTTATCAATAATAAAAAATCACCGATTCAGGATGAATATATTGAAAAGTATCTGGCAGAGAAAGAGCTGGATTTGACTGCGACTCTGGATTCTAAGGAAGCATACAGTGATGCTGATTTTGTAGTGATCGCAGCTCCTACAAATTACGATAGCAAAAAGAACTTTTTTGACACCAGTGCGGTGGAAGCCGTCATTAAACTGGTCATTGAATACAACCCGGAAGCCATTATGGTCATTAAGAGTACCATTCCGGTTGGCTACACGGCAAGCGTTCGTGAGAAGTTCCACTGCGATAATATTATTTTCAGCCCGGAGTTCTTGCGAGAGAGCAAGGCTCTGTATGATAATCTTTATCCTTCCCGTATCATCGTCGGAACAGACGTGGATAATGCTCGACTGGTAAAGGCAGCACACACTTTTGCAGAACTTTTGCAGGAAGGTGCTATTAAGGAAAATATCGACACTCTGTTCATGGGCTTTACCGAGGCAGAGGCAGTTAAGCTGTTCGCCAACACTTATCTAGCACTGCGTGTTAGCTACTTTAATGAGCTTGATACATATGCGGAGATGAAGGGGCTGAACACTCAGCAGATCATCAATGGCGTTTGCCTTGATCCGCGTATCGGCACTCATTACAACAACCCTAGCTTTGGTTATGGCGGTTACTGCCTGCCAAAAGACACCAAGCAGTTGTTGGCAAACTATGCCGATGTGCCGGAAAATTTGATTGAGGCAATCGTTGAGAGCAACAGAACTCGTAAAGATTTCATCGCTGATCGTGTGTTGGAAATTGCTGGTGCTTATGAAGCAAATGACAGCTGGGATGAAAGCAAGGAGAAAGAAGTTGTTGTTGGTGTTTACCGGCTGACTATGAAAAGCAACAGCGACAACTTCCGCCAGAGTTCTATTCAGGGTGTCATGAAGCGCATCAAGGCCAAGGGTGCAACTGTGATTATTTATGAGCCGACTCTGAAAGATGGCGAAACTTTTTTTGGCAGTAAGGTAGTTAATGATCTGGAAGAGTTCAAGAAGCAGAGTCAGGCTATCATTGCAAACCGCTATGACAAGTGTCTGGATGATGTGGTGGATAAGGTTTACACCAGAGATATTTTCCAGAGAGATTAAGTAGATACGAGAGAGGTATAGATAGATGAAGGTCGTTATTTTAGCTGGTGGATTTGGTACAAGAATTTCTGAAGAGTCACATTTGAAGCCGAAGCCAATGATTGAAATTGGTGAAAAGCCGATTCTGTGGCACATCATGAAAGAATATTCAGCGTATGGCATTAATGAATTTATTATCTGCGCTGGGTATAAACAGCATGTAATTAAAGAGTGGTTTGCAGATTATTTTATTCATACATCTGACATTACTTTTGATTTTACAAAAGGTAATGAAATGATTATTCACAATAAACATGCTGAGCCATGGAAAGTAACAGTTGTTGATACCGGATTAAATACACAAACTGGTGGACGTATTAAGCGTGTTAAAGACTTTGTTGGTGATGATACATTTATGGTTACCTATGGTGATGCAGTAGGTGACATTAACATTGGCGAATTACTTACCTTTCACAGAGCACACGGTAAAATCGGAACAATGTCGATGTATAACTTTGGACAGACAAAAGGTATTGTTGATGTTGATAATAATGGAATTATCAATGCATTTAGAGAAAAGTCAGATTTTGACGGTGATTTGATTAACATCGGATACATGGTTTTTGAGCCAGCGCTGTTTGATTATATTGACGGTGATAGCACTATCTTTGAGAAGGAACCGCTTATGAAGTTGGTTGAAGATGGTCAGCTCGCAGGATATGTACACAAGGGCTTTTGGCAGTGCATGGATACTTTAAGAGAAAAACAAAAGCTTGAAAAACTGTGGGAAGATGGAAATGCCCCATGGAAGCTTTGGAAAGATTGAGGAAGATAACCATGAACTTTGATTTGAGTTTTTATAAAGGAAAAAAGGTATTTGTTACCGGACATACGGGTTTTAAAGGCTCTTGGCTGTGCAAGATTTTAGCGAATGCGGGAGCAATTGTGACAGGGTACTCTCTGAATCCGCCTACCTCTCCTTCTTTGTTTGAAATTGCGAATATCGAACAGGATATTCACTCTGTTATCGGTGATATTCGAGATTATAAAACGCTGAAGGCAGCGTTTGACGAAGCACAACCGGAAATTGTGCTGCACTTAGCAGCACAGCCCATTGTTCGTGACAGCTATAAAGATCCTGCTTATACATATGAAACAAATGTGATGGGTACGGTGAATATTTTGGAATGTGTCCGTACCAGTAGCTGCGTGAAGTCTTTCTTAAATGTGACGACTGATAAAGTCTATCTGAATAAGGAATGGGCTTGGGGGTATCGGGAAAATGAAGAATTGGACGGTTATGATCCGTACTCGAACTCCAAGTCTTGCTCGGAACTGGTTACGCATTCCTATAAAAACAGTTTCTTTGGGGATAATCAGGTCGCAATCTCTACAGCGCGGGCTGGTAACGTAATTGGCGGTGGTGATTTTGCAAATGACCGCATTATTCCGGACTGTATCCGTGCTGCAATCAAGCATGAAGATATTGTAGTAAGAAATCCGTTCTCGACCCGTCCATATCAGCACGTTCTGGAGCCGTTGTATGCGTATCTGATGATTGCGGCAATGCAGTATCAAGACATTAAATATGCAGGTTATTATAATGTAGGACCCGATGATGTGGATTGCTTCCAGACGGGGGCCTTGGTCGATTTATTTGTGGGTAAGTGGGGCGATGGTATGAAGTGGGTCAATCGGTATGACGGAGGTCCACACGAAGCAAACTTCTTGAAACTGGATTGTTCTAAGCTAAAGACAACCTTTGGCTGGAAACCCCATTGGAATCTTGATACGGCCATTGAGATGGTTGTCGAATGGAGCAAGTGCTGGGAAGAAGGCGGAGATATTCGTGCCTGTATGGATAACGAAATTAAATCATTTATGGAAAGTTAAAAGGTAAAATTGGCATGAGTCTTACGGTGGTTATAAATGAATTACGTTTGGAAATAAAAAAAGAAAATATTTATTGATTCCGCTGAAGGTCTTGGAGACGAATTGTTTTTAGTTGTGGCATCACTGACTCCTATTGTTAATGTTGACATACTTATTGTTAAAGAGGGAAATATTCTGCTTTCATGGAGAGATGATGAACAATGTGGAGCTGGATGGCATTTGCCAGGAGAATGTGTCCGATTAAAAAATTTTAGAACAAAGACTTCATGCCTGTGCCAAAAGTGGACTTGGTACGGATATTCTCTACGATATGAAACCCGTATTAATTACTGAGAATATTGAACCTAAAAGAGATAGGGGACGACCCCATTTTATTTCTTTTCTTTATCGGTGTGTACCGGTAAATGAATTTCAGCTACGACTGCTTGACAACCGAGAAATAGAGGGGGATCTTGGGTGGTTTAATCATATACCGGAACATTTCTTTCCGGTTCAAGATTTTTATCGAGAGATGATAACTAAGATTTTAGAACAGGGGGATTAGTAATGCCTTTTGAATTTAAGAAAACCGAAATTGAGGGTTTAATGCTTATAAAGCCACACATGTATCCAGATGAGCGTGGTTTGTACAAAAAATATTATGAAAAAAATATTTTTGCAGAACATGGAATAACCTGTGAATTTACAGAAAGTAGCGATTTATATTCAAAGAAGGGAGCTTTAAGAGGTCTTCATTATCAAACAGTGGATTCGCAAGCAAAACTAATACACGTTATCTCTGGTGTTTTATTTGATGTAGCTCTTGATTTAAGGGAAAACTCTCCGACATTTGGACAGTATCATACAGAGCTTTTAAAGGCTGAAGATCAATTTGTGATATATATCCCAGAAGGCTTTGCTCACGGATTTGTTTCGCTTACTGATGATACGATTTTTTCGTATCAGTGCTCTGGAAAGTATGTTCCATCGGCGTGTGGGGGTATTCGCTGGAATGATCCGGAGTTAAATATTCCCTGGCCGCTTAAAGAATATGGAGTAGAGCATATTATTGCAACTGAAAAAGATAAAAATTGGCCCACATTGGCTGAGTATATTGCATTAAGAAAGTAACGGAGGAACGGAGTGATGAAAAAAGCAATTGTAACAGGGGCAACAGGATTTATTGGGAAATTTCTTGTAAGAGAACTTATAAACCAGAATGTGGAAGTCATTGCAGTTGTGCGACAGGGAACAAAAAATCTTAATACGATCAATACCTTGCCGGTAAAGATAGTGGAGTGCAATATTGCGGATTATCATATGCTGCCTGATATAATTGCTGACCGAGATATTGATATAGTGTTTCATATTGCATGGCAGGGAGTATCTGATCTTGATGCGCGAAATGAAGCGATTCAGATGCAGAATTTACAGTCGACGCTCGATTTGATTGATGCAATGCATGTTATGAAGATTGGTTGCTTTATTGGTTGCGGAAGTATGCATGAAGCTGAATCACTTGTTGAGATGAATGAGGATAAAGAAATCTCGAATCTTGGCTACATGTATAAGGCGACAAAAACCGCAGCCCATTGGATTGGAAAAGCAAAATGCGGAACATATGGAATTCGTTTTTTTTGGCCGCTTATCAATACATATGGAGAAGAGGAAAGATCGGCACGGCTTGTCAACACAATAATCCGTAAAGTACTTCATGGGGAATCGCCGGATTTGTCTGAAGGAAATCAGTATTATGATTTTGTTCATGTTTCAGATGTTGCAAGAGCACTTATTCTGATTGCAGAGAAAGGTGTAGATGGAACTAATTATACAATTGGTTCTGGTGATGCCAAACCGCTAAAGGAGTTTTTGAAGATTGTTGGACAAGTGGCCAACAATTTACATGGCGGTGAGCCAATTGAACTAGGGTTTGGAAAAATAACGTCAAATGTTATATCTTTGCCTATAACAACATTTGATATTACTAAACTTCATAAAGATACAGGATTTGAACCCCTCATTCCTTTTAGGGAGGGGATTGAGCGCACAGCTCGATGGATTAAAGAAGATGAAGGATTGTAAAGGATATACGGTGGGAAGATGGATATTTTGTATTCAAGTAGTGACAGCTATGCCTTTCTGACAGGCATTTCAATACTGTCATTGTTGGAAAATAATAAAGACACTGATGCTATCCATATTTACATTATGGATAATCATATTTCAAATATAAATAAAAACAGATTGATTGAAGTGGTTAAGGAATATCAGCGTGACATTTCCTTTGTTCCGATGCCCGATATGAAGGAACTCACCGGACAGGAAATAGACACGAGAAGATGGAATATTAGCACTTTCGGGCGGCTATATATGGCTAGTGCACTGCCTGAAACAGTACACAAAGTTTTGAATATCGACTGCGATACTATTATTGTAGATTCTATTGAACCATTGTGGAATACGGATATGACGGGGAAAGTATTTGGTGGAATGCTTGAATGCATTAATGACCGTTATAGACGTAATGTTGGGAAAAAAGATGGCGACTATTATTTGAATGGTGGCATTGTGTTTTTGAATCTTAATGAAGTACGTGTGGGGAATTACGAAAAAAAATTCACAGAATATATTACAAAATATGGTAGCAGTCTAGCATATTTAGACCAAGATGTTTTGAATGGTGTGGTTGAGCAGGAGAAGAAAGTAAAACTTCCAATGCGCTATAACACACTTTCGATTTATTTTTATGCTACATATGAACAGGTTTTAAAAATCAGAAGGTCCAAAAGCCAAGATTTTTATAGTAAAGATGAATTTACAGCAGCCGTATCAAATCCCGGATTAGTTCACTTTACAACCTGCTTTTTGGATGGTCTAAGGCCTTGGATAAAAGGAAATCAACATCCATATTTAAAAACTTTTTTAAAGTATAAAGAAATGTCACCATGGAGAGATATTCCACTTCAGGAGGATAGGAGAAGTAGTTTTGTTAAAGTTAGAACTGCTATGATTCGTAAGGCACCCCGATTTGCACTTTGTGAATTGGCATCTGTGCTTCATGGCATAGTGATTCCTGAAAAGAACTATAAGAGAATGAAAGAAAGAGTAAAGAACAAGTGAATTAGGGAGTATACAGTATGGAACCGATAAGAATTCTACAAGAAAATGTTATTATGGATCCCGGTGGAATTGAAAGTTTGTTGATGAATCTCTATAGACATATTGATCGGGATGTAATACAGTTTGATTTTATGTTACATAGGTCTAATAAGGGAACATATGATGATGAAATCAAAGAAATGGGTGGAAAAATCTATATAACAGATCCGTTTAACCCATTTCATCATGGAAAATATATGAATAGCATGAAATCTGTGATGAGTAATCATCCAGAGTATAAAATTATTCATGCACATTCCGAACTTAATTACTGGCCACTTAAAGTTGCAAAGCAATTGGGGATACCTGTTAGAATCTCGCATAGTCATAATGCCAAAAGCACTCTTAATTTGAAGTATATGTTTTTATGTTATGAAAAAGCTTTTATTAAGGATGTCGCTACAGATTGGTTTATGTGCTCAAGTTTAGCAGGAGAGTGGACTTATGGGAAGAAGGCCGTAACTGATGGAAAATGCATATTTCTTAAGAATGGTATCGAAACCCAAAAGTATGCCTATAATAGGGCTATACGAGAAGAAAAAAGGAAAGAATTGGGGATAGCTGATAATTTTGTGATTGGTCACATTGGGAGATTTATGCAGCAAAAAAATCATACGTTCCTCATTGATGTTTTTGCTGCAGTAAAAAAAATGAATCCGAAGTCAAAACTTTTATTAGTTAGTGAAGGAAGACTTATGGATGAAATTAAACAAAAAGTTTCGTCTCTTGGATTACAGAATGATGTGCTTTTTCTTGGTTTTAGAAATGATATTAATGAATTAATGCAGGCAATGGATGTTTTTGTGCTTCCATCACTTTGGGAAGGACTTCCTTTTACACTGGTTGAGGCGCAAGCAGCAGGGTTGCCTTGTGTTATTTCAGATGTCATTTCAGATGAATCAATTGTAACAGATTTGATAAGAAAAGAATCTCTAAAGCAGAATGCTGAAGTGTGGGCAAAAAAAACTTTGGATGTTTATGATGAAATAACAAGAAAAGATACGGCTGAATTAGTGAAAGCCGCTGGGTTTGATATTGAAACGTCAGCACAGTGGTTACAGGAATTTTATTTAAAGAGGTATTGGAATGAAACCAGAAAAAATAGGTAAGATTCTTTTTGTTGTTCCATCGTTTTCTAATGGAGGAGCGGAGAGAGTAGTTTCTGTATTGGCTAGTACTTTGGCAGAAAAAAATGTAGACACGTATTGCATTGTGTACTATAAGGCAAAAAGCGAATACCCGCATAGTGAAAAGATAAAAGTTCAGTATCTTGCAGGAGATGGAGAAGATTCGTACAAGGCATTAGGAATGAAGGAAAAAGTTAAAAAGCTAAGGCAGATGATTTTTCAGATTAAGCCGAATTACATTATTCCTTTTTTGCCGCAAGTGGGCTTTCATGTGTTTCTAGCTACATTTGGACAAAAATATAAGGTAGTGCAGACTGTTCGGAATAACCCTAGAACAGATCCAGAAACAAGGTACGAAAGATTTATTAGAAATTTAATGGTAACATTTTCATGGCGAAGTTTTGTACAAAATCAAGAACAACTTAGCTATTTTCCCTCTTTTATACAGCGAAAATTGACAATTATTCCTAATCCAGTCTCGGATGTATTCTTTGAATGCAACCATGTTTATAAAGAAAACATTTTAGAGATTACGGCAATGGGGAGGTTATCAGAACAGAAAAATTTTAGCCTTTTAATAAATGTGGCAAAAATAATACATCGGGATCATCCAGACGTTCATTTTTCGATTTATGGAGATGGTCCACTCCGAGAGGAATTGCAGAAGAAGATTACAAATGATAATTTGAATGGTATTGTAACACTACAAGGAAGAACAAATAATGTACAAAAGGCACTAAATACGGCAGATGTTTTTATAATGACATCTAATTATGAAGGCATGCCGAATGCTTTATTAGAGGCAATGGCTGTCGGATTACCATGTATATCCACAGATTGTCCTACAGGTCCAGCAGAAATCATAGATAATGGTATAAATGGCATACTTGTTCCTGTTGATAATGAGGTTGCACTGACTAAAGCTATAGAAAAGTATATTGAAATAGGTGAAACAATTGCTGAAATCGGAAAGGCTGCTCGAAAAACAGTTCGAGATAATTATAGTACAGATGTGATTGCCTATAGATTTATAAGAGAAGCATTGCAAATTAAGGACTAAAGAAGGAAGGTGATTATATAAATGTGGGCAATTTTAGGATTCTTATTTTTGATAAGTGGGGTTATTTACATTTATCGAGAGATAAGGGTAATAAAACGAGAAAATGATTTGATAATCATTTCATTTGTGCGCCTTCTTTATGCGTGTTCGTGTGGAATTTTTGCTGCTATTCTTTGCTTTCTATACTCGTTTAACGGTATTGAACTTCATTTATCTACTTTAGTTGTTGTGGATTATGGAAAAGCATCATTGATGAATTTATTCGTTTTCTGGATTTGCTCTGTGGTTGGATATATATTTCTTTCTTTAGGATATAGACTTGTCGGGAATAAAAAACTGATAATCGGAAAAAAAAGACTACTACGGGGAGAAATGAACGATCACCTTATTATGTTAACTGCCTTGATTTGCACATTAGTGGGATATTTGGCAATTATTATTTGGACAAGTGACATGGGAGGAATATCTAATTATATCAAATTAGCGAGCGCAATTCGTGGGGATTATGCGAATGTTTTAGGCAATTATCACATGGGATGGAGGAAAATAGCTAGATTATTACCACCTGCAACATATATGACGTTTTTCTTGATTCTAAAAAGTCGTGGTAAAGTTTTACGGTATTGGTTTGTTTTTATAATATCGACCATAGGGTCAATTATTTATTTGATATGTAATGACGGACGATTGACAACAGCTATGTTTCTTTTAGTCTTAGCTGTTGGATATTTCAGATACGGCGATAGACGTGATGAAAACATAAAAAAACAATTTACAGTTTTTGCTGTAGTTCTGTTCTTTGCATTTATACTTTTGGCGAATCTTGATAATATAAGCTATTTCATTAGAAATGGGGCAATTGCATCTAAAAAAGTGAATGATAGTGAAAATGGAATTTTCATGTCATTGATGAGTGAATTTACATACATATATAAAGCTGGGATGACGGCAGTTGAGAATTGTTTTCCAAAAGGAAAGCTAATGTTACTTGATGATATTGCTTTTGGAATAAAGGCCTACGTTCCAGGTACGGCTTTTTTAGGAGATTGTATGCAGGTGAGCTTATATAATACCATTCTGTGTACTGGAAATCCTAACAGTCTTGCGGGATCTATTCCATGTGATATGATTGCACTTTCAATCTATGACTTGAGTTTTTTAGGACCAATAGTAATTCCTTTCTTTATAGGAATTACTATTAGATTTATAGAGAATCATTTTAATAAGAAAAAGGACAATCCGCTATCGCAAACATTTTATTATGGTATGGCATTAGTATTTATTCGAGTGGTAACATATCTTGATACGTATGATTTCCTTACGTCTATTTTTCCATATGTCCTATTATATGTTATTACTATATTCGTGAAATTTATTGGGAATATTGCTGGAGAAAGGAGATGATGAGAATATGCCAGTTAATAAGCTGAATTGTATTGATAGACTTAGAGTTTTTGCAACTTTTGCAGTGGTAATGATTCATATATGTATGACAGAGGTTGAAAATAGCACTATTAATAATATTGGAAGTTGTAATTATATTATTTATTCTATAGGATACAATTTAGTTCGTTGGGCAGTGCCAGTGTTTATTATGATTTCGGGCTTTTTATTGTTACAACCATCAAAAGAAATTTCAAATAGAAAGTTACGACATTATATTATCCGAATGGCGTTGACCCTTTTGATTTTTGGGACGATATATGCCACAATGGAAATTGTTTTTGACTCAGGATTGAAGCAGTGGCAACTTCTGATTCCCAAAGCAATCATTAGAGTCCTTCAGATGAAATCGTGGGATCATCTTTGGTATCTGTATTGCCTGATTGGACTATATATTATGACACCGTTTGCTAAAGCCGCAATGAAAAATATTCATGAAAGTCAGTTGAAAACATTATTAGTGGTGCTATATTCTCTCGATTTTATAATCCCTGCTTTGAATATGATGACAGGAATGAGACTATCAACCTTCTATATTGCGGCAAACCAGTATTTTTTTTATTATTTATTGGGATATTATATATCGATCAAGGGCAATTGTATAATGAAAAATCAAAAATTGGCTTATGCTTTTGCTGCATGTTCTTTTATTATAATGAGTTTGTGGGATGCTATTAAAGTCTACATGTACAGAGATTACTCGCATTGGATAAGAAAGGCAAATTTTTTGATTCCACCAATGGCCGTGGCTATTTTTATTTGCTTTCTAATGAATAAAAGTTTTAATGCACCAGAAGCAAAATGGCTCAAGAGCATATCAAGATGTAGTTTTGGAATTTATCTTATCCACCCCTTTTATGTGAATATTATTTATAAAGTATTACATATCACTCCTACATCTGTTCCTATTGTTTTGGGAATTATTGTGCTTTTTGCAGTTGTGTTTGTGGCTGCATGGTTTTCAACATGGATAATTATAAAAATTCCAGGTATCAATAAAATTATATAGAAGGGAAAAGAAAATGAGGAAGGTTTCATTTAAAGATATCCTTGATTTCATGGATAGTCGAGGGGTATTTAATTTTATGCCAGATGAGATGTATTTGAAGTTTATGTTTAAGCTCAGAATGCATCGAAAATTAAATCTTAGAAATCCACAATTTTTTAATGACAAAATACAGTGGACGAAATTATATGATCGACGTCCAGAGTATACTACATATGTTGATAAATATGCAGCAAAACAGTATGTAGCGGAAAAAATTGGATCTCAGTATATTATACCGACAATTGGTGTATGGGATAAGTTTGATGATATTGATTTCGATAAAATGCCAGATAAATTCGTATTAAAATGTACACATGACTCTGGTGGTTTAGTGATTTGCAACGACAAGGATAAACTTGACATTGAGCAGGCTAGAAAAAAGATAAACAAATGCTTGAAAAGAAATTATTATTGGATGGGGCGCGAGTGGCCTTATAAAAATGTTCCACATAAAATCATTGCCGAACAATATATGGCAGATGATCTTCGGGATTACAAATTGTTCTGTTTTGGTGGTGTGCCGCGTATGACACTGGTGTGTAGTGAGCGTTTTACAAAAGATGGTTTAAAAGAAGATTTTTACGACGAAGCATGGAACCATCTGAATGTACAAAGACCTGCTCATGGCAACGCTATCTTGCCGATTCAGCGTCCAAAACAGTATGAACTGATGAAGAAATTGGCTGCAAAGCTTTCTGAAAAAATGCCTTTTGCAAGAATTGATTTCTACGAAATCAACGAAAAAGTATATTTTGGTGAGATTACATTCTATCCAGCTAGTGGATTTGAGGAATTTAATCCTGAAGAGTGGGATTTGAAGCTGGGTGAGTGGATCAAATTACCTACCGGGGGGGGTACAGACTAAAGTCTGACGATTGCTCAATAATTATTTCCAATTCCTTCTACAATAATAAAGAAACAAAAGCATTAGTTGATTATAAATTCTTCTGCTTTGATGGTGTCGCTGAATCTGTTATGGTATGTACCGAGCGTGAAACGGGACACCCAAAATTCTATTTCTTCGATAAAGAATGGAACTTGAAAAAATATAATATCCGTGGTAAAGAAGCTCCAGAAGGCTTTACCTTACCAAAACCTGATTGCATTGATGAGATGTTTGCGCTTGCGGAAAAACTGAGTAAAGGAATTCCGTATGTACGAGTTGATTTATACTGTATTGATGATTTAGTGTACTTTGGAGAAATGACTTTTTATCCAGACAGTGGATTTGATGCAAATCTGTTAAAGGAATCAGATGCACACTGGGGAGAAATGTTGATTCTTCCAGAAAAGAGAGGGTAAGGCTATGTTGGAAACAATGGGATGGATATCTATTGTGCCAGTCGCACTTGCAGTTATACTGGCATTTACTACAAGAAATACAATTGTATCATTGGCAACAGCATGTATTGTGGGATGTTTCTTTGCAGGAAAGGGAATGTTTGGATTTACGGATCTCTTAAAAGCATCACTTGGAAATGAGGACTTTATCTGGGTGGTTGTCATCAATATGATGGCAGGCATAATGGCAGCCTATTTTCAAAAGAGTGGAGCGATAGAGGGATTTACAAAAATTGTAGAGAAGAAAAATCTTAGCAGAAAAGCAATACAGATAGTTACTTGGTTGTTGGGGTGTTTGATTTTCTTTTCTGATTCTTTTAGTCCTCTGTTTGTTGGGGGAGTTATGCGTCGCTTAAGTGATAAAGCTAAAATTTCGCGTGAAAAGTTAGCTTACATTTGTGATTCTACATCGGCTCCGGTGGCTGTATTTCTTCCAGTAACAAGTTGGTCGGCATATCTCTGTGGCTTAGCAGTTGGAGTGGGAGCAATTGCAACGCAAACAGATGCGTTTAGGTTATTTGTGAAAGCGATGCCATATAATTTTTATGCGATTTTTTCAGTTGTATTTGTAGCACTCATATGTTATGGAATTGTGCCTGAATATGGTCCAATGAAAAAGGCAGAAATGAGAGCGCAGAGTGAAGGAAAATTGGTTAGAGATGGTGCAGTACCGCTAATGAGCGTTGAACTGACTGAAATGAAGCAAAGTGAAAATGTAAAACCAAGAGTTTTTCTGAATTTTTTACTTCCAATTATTATGTTATTGGCTGTTTCTTTTGGCACATTTATGATGACTGGAAGCACAAAAGTTATGGAAGCACTTGTGTTTATTGTTGTTTTTATGTCCATCTCTTTGTTTCTTCAAGGTATGCCATTACAAGAATTGTCAGATACATTTATGGTGGGAGTTAAAGGAGCAATGCCGGCCATCATTTTGCTTGCGTTGGCATATCCGTTAAATAGTCTCAGTAAAGAGATGGGAACAGCTAATTTTATTATTAATAGTACAGAATCTTTCCTGACACCAGCATTACTTCCAGCAGTAATTTTTGTTGTTTCGGCTATCATGGCATTTGCAACAGGAAGCTCTTGGGGAACCTTTGCTATCTGTATGCCCATAGCTTTGCCATTGGCGTTTAATGCGTCTGGCAATGAGGTAACTACGCTTGTTGCAATGTGCTTCGCCACCGTTGCAGGAGGTGGTGTTTTTGGAGACCATTGTTCTCCTGTAAGCGATACTACGATTCTATCATCTATGGGGGCTGCAAGTGATCACATTGATCATGTAAAAACTCAGTTGCCCTATGCACTGACAGTCGCAGGACTGTGTGCAGTTACATATTTGATTCTTGGAATTGTTGTTGCATAAGGAGGGAAAAGGTATGAAAACAATTGGATTTCCGATAAGCCACAAAGAAAATGAGTACAGACGTGCAATTGTTCCGGCACATTTGAAAAATATTGAGTACCCGGAATTATTATATTTTGAAAAAGGTTATGGTGAAGTTTTAGGTATTGAGGATTCAGAATACGAAGTGTATGGCAGTCATATGGTTTCCCATAATGAAGTCTTATTAAAAGACATTATCTGTGATCCTAAAATTGGTGATGCTGATTATTTGGAAGCACTTGATCATCAAACAATTTTTGGATGGGTACATGCGACCCAGAATAGAGATATTACGGATAAATTACTTGTAGGAAATTTGACTGCATTTGCATGGGAAAAGATGTTTCAAAAGGGACGTCATGTCTTTTGGCGAAATAATGAACTTGCGGGTGAGGCAGCAGTCATGCACGCTTTTCAGTGCTATGCAAGGATGCCGTATGAAACAAAAGTAGCAGTTATTGGTCGTGGAAATACTGCACGAGGAGCAATTAAAGTTCTCAATATGTTGGGGGCCGATGTTCGGCAGTATGACCGTAGGACAGAAGAATTATTACGAGATGAATTGGGACAATATGATGTTGTTGTGAACTGTGTTCTGTGGGATGTAATGCGAAAAGACCATATAATTTATCGAGATGATCTGAAACGGATGAAACGTAATTCAATGATCATTGACGTAAGTTGTGACCGTAATGGTGGAATTGAAACCAGTATACCAACTACAATAGAAGAACCGACATATATTGTCGATGGTGTTCTTCATTATGTCGTGGATCATACGCCGGCGCTATTTCACAAGACGTTCACATGGAACAATTCTGAAGTGATTTGGTTGTATATTAATGAATTGCAAAATGAAAGCTATGGTGATATTCTATCTGATTCGTTAATAGTTGAAAATGGAAGAATCATCGATAAAGAAATTATAAAATTCCAAAATAGGTGAGCAGGCGTATTAGTACAATGCTAGTGTTTGATGCTCACTGTAAGGAGAAACCATGAGAGAAAAAAGGTTATTTTACAATACTGTTTCATCGCTAGTGTTTCAGTTAACTACAATAATATGTGGGTTTATTTTACCAAGGTTAATATTAAGCGCATTTGGATCAGAAGTTAATGGACTTGTTAATTCTATCACGCAATTTCTAGGCATTATTTCCTTTCTTGAATTAGGAGTAGGTGCAGTTGTTCAATCTGCATTATATAAGCCACTAGCAGAAAAAAAACAAGATGATGTAAACAAAATAATTGCATCAGCAAATAAATTTTTCACAAGATTAGGAGAAATACTCCTAATTTATGTGATTATTCTTGTTGTGGTTTATCCGCAATTTGCAGGTAAGAACTTTGGATTTGCATATACAGCCACATTGATTGTTGCGATTTCGATAAGTTCGTTTGCTCAGTATTTCTTTGGGATTGTAAATAGACTCCTGCTTACAGCAGATCAACGAGGATACATTCAGTACAATGCTCAAACAATTGCGGTTGTAGGTAATACAATTGCTTGTTTTGTTTTGATATATTTGCAGTGTAGCATTCAAGTTGTGAAGCTGACAACATCATTGATTTATTTGTTGCAGCCTTTTTTGGTTTATTTATATGTTCGCGGTCATTATAAAATAGATAAACATATTAAATATACGAAAGAACCTATAGCGCAGAAATGGAATGGAATTGCTCAACATGTTGCGGCCGTTATTCTTGATGGAACAGATACAATTGTTTTGACATTATTTGCAACCTTGTCGGATGTTTCAATTTATTCAGTATATTATCTGGTGGTCAAAGGCGTTAAACAACTGTTTCTATCTATGACTAATGGTATTACAGCTTTGATTGGTGAGTTGTGGGCAAAGCAAGAACTGGATGAACTTAATAAAACTTTTTCGTGGACAGAGTGGATGATTCATACAGGGACAACTTTTGTGTTTGGTTTAACGGCTATTTTGATTGTGCCATTCGTAGAAGTTTACACAGCTGGGATACATGACGCAAACTATATTCAACCGTTATTTGCCGCATTAATCGTTGCTGCAAATGCTTGCCACTGTCTGCGCTTGCCATATAATATTGTCATTTTAGCCGCTGGACATTATAAACAAACGCAAAATAATTATATTATTGTGGCAATTATTAATATTGTTGTGTCTGTAGCAACTGTAAAGGCATGGGGATTAATTGGAGTTGCAATTGGTACACTAGTGGCAATGACATATCAAACTATCTGGATGGCAATTTATGATTCGAAGCATCTAATTAAATGGCCGATTAATAATTTTTTAAAACAGATTTTTGTTGATGTATTAACTGTTGCGATTGGATTTTTTACAACAAGAATGATTGTTATGCAAGAAAATACATATATTGCTTGGGTTATTCTTGCTGTGGAAACAACGATTATATGGGTTATTCTTGCAGTTGTTATTAATTTGATGTTTTACCGATCAAAAATGTTGGGTATGATAAATAAGATTTATGTAAGAATTAAGAAATAAGTATAATTCATGCTACCTGGCGTGTAATGACCTACCATGAAGATGTGTAAGCGGTCAACAACTCTCCGTGCAGCCTAAAAAAGAGCACCTCGAAACCGAGATGCTCAAAAGTCAAGTGAGATGGCAATGTGCAGGAATTGTATCCAACCACGGGAAGAGACAATCAAGCTGTTCTTCAGTCGGGTTCAACCCAGTTTCGGGAGTTTCTGCAGGAGAAAAAGGAGATACCCAAAAGGATTAACTCCATTGCGCTTGGCAGTCTCAATCATACTGAAACACAATGCGCTAGCATCAGTAGCCTTGGCAGTGTCGCAGAACAAGAAGTTCTTCCGGGACATAACAAAGAGCTTTGCGGTGTGTTTGCTGAGTTATGCTGATACTAGGATAACTTAGTGAATCAACAATCCGTCCCTTTGCGACAGCCAGAAAAGCCTGGATTTTTGCAGATACCACAAGTGGAGCATGTGCAAAGGGTGTCCTGTATACATTGGTTGAGAGCGCACGAGCAAATGATTTAGATGTTTATGAATACCTTAAATATCTGCTTGAAGAAATGTCGAATAACCATTATATGGAGAATCCAGAGATTCAGGAACGCTATCTTCCATGGTCAGAATAACTACCGGAACGATGTCGGTTAAAAAGAACTTATAAAAAATGCCTCAAACAATGATGTAGATATTGCAACAGATATACTGTTATTTTGCACTACGCCTTGTTTTGAGGCACTTACTTTCTTTCACGCTTGTCCAGTATATCATGCTTTATTTCTTTTTTTAATTAAGAATTGATTCTGCACAGGCTCTCGCTTATAATGATATTAAGGCAGAGAGCCTTTTGCAGAAATTGAAAGGTGCTATGCACAGTACAAAAGGAGGGATGCCGACTTGAATACAGAAATAACAAATGCTGTGAATGCAGCGGGAGACAAAGCACAGTATGATGCCCGTGTTAAAAGGATATTAGCACAAAAGAATATCTTAGCTCATATTCTGGTAAAGACGGTGGAGGAGTTCAAGAGAATGAAGCCGGAAGATGTAGTAACATACATTGAGGGTGAGCCAAAAGTTGGGATTGTTCCAGTTGAACCGGGATTGACGAATGTAGAAAAGACAGATGCCACAGGACAGAGAATCGTTGGACTTAACACAGAGAATGCCGAGATCAATGAAGGTCTGGTCAGATTCGATATTATTTTTTATGTCCGTATGAAAAATGGGCTTTCCCAGATTATTGTGAATGTTGAGGCTCAAAAGGATGAACCGACTGAATATAAGATATTAAACCGGGCAATCTTTTATGTGAGCAGGCTTGTTTCATCACAAAAAGAGAGAGACTTTGTAAATACGAATTATGATGACATAAAACAGGTATTCAGCATTTGGATTTGTATGAATATGGAGTATAACAGTTTAAGTCATATTCATTTTACAAAGGATGAGATGTTAAGACCGTATGATTGGAAGGGCAACATTGATTTGTTGAATATCGTGTTAGTTGGGATTACGAATAATATTCCAGAACATGATGAAAATTATGAGATGCATCGTCTGATCGGAGCACTTCTTTCGACCGAATTGAAAGAACAGGAAAAACTGGATATCATAGAGCATGAGTATAATATTCCGATCAGCAATGAATTAAGAGAGGATGTGAGAATTATGTGTAATCTGAGTACAGGCATTGAAGAAAGAGCAACGGAAAAAGCAACCGAGAAAACAAGCGAAAAATTTATTCTGAATATGTATAAGAAAGGTTATACATTGGATCAGATCGCAGACGTTGCAGAAACAAGCGTGGAGGTTGTGGAAGCAATCATTAAGAAGAAGGAGCCTGCAATGGCATAAGTAACAATTAGGGTAGTCCATTGTGGGCTGCCTTTTGTTATGTAAAATGGAGGCAATTCTCCTACATTAATAGTTGACATTTCGTATTACGAAAGTATAATAGTATAGGTGAGAGAAAGGAGATTACCTATGGCTAAGATGGGACGTCCGAAGTCAGACGTGATCAAAGATAAAATTGTGACAATCCGAATGTCTGCGGAGGAACATCAGAAACTTAGGAATTATTCTGAGAAGCATCAACAGACGATAACGGAAACCCTTAAAGAGGGAGTTGACTTATTATATAAGACTCGTGATTAAGGTGCATTTTTTATGAAGAACATTACGAAATCAAGAGATTATAGTAATGAAAAGATAGAACGAAAAGGAGAAGTGCTATGGCATTAAAGAAAAAACCGGTAACAGGAATGAAAGATATTCTTCCTGCAGAGATGGAGATCAGAGATTATGTGATCGGTCTGATCAAAGAGACATATAGAAGCTTTGGATTCTCATCCATTGAGACTCCGTGTGTAGAGCATATCGAGAACCTGTGTAGTAAGCAGGGGGGAGATAATGAGAAGCTGATCTTCAAGATCTTAAAGCGTGGAGAGAAGCTGAGACTTGCAGAGGCGAAGGAAGAAGCTGATCTTGTAGACGGAGGACTCCGCTATGACCTGACACTTCCACTGTCCAGATATTATGCAAATCATTCAAATGAACTTCCGGCACCGTTCAAAGCGCTTCAGATGGGAAGTGTATGGCGTGCCGACCGTCCGCAGAGAGGACGTTACCGTCAGTTTATGCAGTGTGATATCGATATTCTCGGTGAGCCATCTAACCTTGCTGAGATCGAGCTGATCCTTGCAACAACATCTCTGCTTGGAAAACTGGATTTCAATAACTTTACGATCCGTATCAATGACCGCCGTTTCTTAAAGGCAATGGCAGCTTACAGCGGATTTGAAGAGAAGGATTACGACAGTGTGTTCATTACACTGGACAAGATGGACAAGATTGGTCTTGACGGTGTTGCAGCAGAGTTGAAGGAAAATGGATATGCAGAGGAATCTGTTGAGAAATATCTTCAGCTCTTCAAGGAAATCACAGGAGACGTAGAAGGTGTTCGTGCATGTAAAGAGAAACTTCAGGGATTCCTTCCGGAAGATGCAGCAGATTCTCTTGAAATGATCATTACAAGTGTAGAGAGTGCGAAGGAAGCAGATTTCCGTATGCTGTTTGACCCGACACTGGTACGTGGAATGTCTTATTATACAGGAACTATTTTTGAAATCTCCATGGATGAGTTCGGTGGATCTGTCGGTGGCGGCGGACGTTATGACAAGATGATCGGTAAGTTCACAGGACAGGATACACCGGCTGTTGGATTCTCTATTGGATTTGAACGTATCGTTATGCTTCTGATGGAGCGCGGATACAAAGTTCCGACAAGCAAAGAGAAGAAAGCATTTCTGATCGAGAAGAACATGCCGAAGGAAGGCATGCTCAAAGTTCTGGATCTTGCGAAGAAGGAACGCGCAGCAGGCCGTCAGGTAATGATCATGAACATGAAGAAGAACAAGAAGTTCCAGAAGGAGCAGCTTGCAGAACAGGGATACACAGATATTACAGAGTGCTACAGAGATTCTGTTGATAACTTATAGAAAAAAGGGAAAGGAAGTAAATAACCATGGCTGAATCAATGCAGGGGCTTAAGAGAACACACCGTTGTGGTGAGCTTTCAGCAGTCAATGTTGGAGAAACTGTAACTATCATGGGATGGGTACAGAAGAACAGAAATAAAGGAGGACTTGTATTTACAGACGTAAGAGACCGTTCTGGAATTATACAGGTTGTATGTGAAGAAGGAACTACAGATGCAGCGATCATTGAGAAAGCAGCATCTTTACGTGCAGAGTATGTAGTTGCTGTTGTCGGAAAAGTTGAGAAACGTTCCGGTGCAGTGAATGATAAGATTGCAACAGGTGAGATCGAGGTGATCCCTAGCGAACTTCGTGTTCTTTCCGAGTCACAGACACCTCCGTTCCCGATTGAAGAAAACTCAAAGACAAAAGAAGATATCCGTCTGAAATATCGTTACCTTGACCTTAGAAGACCGGATCTGCAGAGAAATCTTCGTATGAAGAGTCAGGTTATGACACTGACACGTCAGTTCTTCTCAGACGAAGGATTCCTTGAAGTAGAGACTCCAATGCTTGGAAAGACAACTCCGGAAGGCGCGAGAGATTATCTTGTACCAAGCCGTATTCATCCGGGATCTTTCTACGGACTTCCACAGTCTCCGCAGCTTTACAAACAGCTTCTGATGTGCTCAGGTGTAGACCGTTACATCCAGATTGCAAGATGTTTCCGTGATGAGGATCTTCGTGCGGACAGACAGCCGGAATTCACACAGATTGATATGGAGCTTTCTTTCGTTGACGTAGATGATGTTATCGAAGTAAATGAAAAGTATCTTAAGAAACTTTTTAAAGAAGTTCTTGATGTAGACGTACAGCTTCCAATCCAGAGAATGACATGGCAGGAAGCAATGAACCGTTATGGTTCTGATAAACCGGATCTTCGTTTCGGAATGGAACTCAAAGATGTATCTGATGTAGTGAAAGACTGTGGATTCGCAGTATTTACAGGTGCACTTGAGAATGGCGGAAGCGTTCGTGGTATCAATGCCAAGGGACAGGGAAGCATGCCGAGAAAGAAGATTGATAAGCTGACAGCATTTGTAAAAGATTACGGTGCTAAGGGTCTTGCTTATGTTGCGCTTCAGGAAGATGGAACAGTGAAATCTTCTTTCGCAAAATTTATGACAGATGATCAGATGGACGCACTTGTAAAGGCTATGGATGGAGAACCGGGAGACCTGCTTCTCTTTGCAGCTGATAAGAACAAAGTAGTATGGGATTCCCTTGGAGCACTCCGTGTTGAGCTTGCAAAACAGCTTGAACTTCTTGATAAGAATGAGTACCGTTTTGTATGGATCACTGAGTTCCCGCTGCTTGAGTGGAGCGAGGAGCAGAATCGTTTCGTTGCAATGCACCACCCATTCACAATGCCGATGGAAGAAGATATCCAGTACATTGAGTCTGATCCGGGAAGAGTCCGTGCGAAAGCATATGACATCGTTCTGAACGGAAATGAGATTGGTGGCGGTAGTGTCAGAATCTTCCAGGATGATATCCAGGAAATGATGTTCAAGGCACTTGGCTTTACAAAAGAGCAGGCATACAGCCAGTTCGGATTCCTTTTGGATGCATTCAAATACGGAGTTCCGCCGCACGCAGGACTTGCTTACGGTCTTGACCGTCTTGTTATGCTTATGGCAAAACAGGACAGCATCCGTGACGTAATCGCATTCCCGAAGATCAAAGATGCATCCTGTCTGATGACAGAGGCTCCGACACCGGCTTCCGAGAAGCAGCTGGAAGAGCTTAGTCTTGAGGTTGCTGTAGAGGAGAACGAGGAAGAGACTACAGAAGAATAAATGTTGATATTTCAGCAGGAAAACCGTAAACAGAGTTTTCCTGCTGTTTTTCTACACATTCTCGCAGTGATTTTTCTGACAATATTAAAAGAAATTTGAAATATAATAAAATTTCTCTTGACAAATGGAAAAAGGACGACTAAAATAAGACACATCAAAAGCAAAAACCGATGAGAAAGAGAAGTAGGTTTTAGAAGAGATCACAGAGAGCAGCAGGTGGTGGGATTGCTGTATGGATTCTGATTCTGAATGGACTTTCGAGGGCGGCCTGAAATGAAAAGAGTAGGAACCGCCGGGAACCGAACCCGTTATCAATCAGGAGCGTATGTTAGTACGTGAGAAAGTGGACGAACGTCAATTTGAGTGGTACCGCGATAATAATGAATTTTATTACCGTCTCAAGCAGTAATTGCTTGGGGCGGTTTTTTATATATTAGGAATAAACTTATCCGGGATGATACATGAAAATTGATTGGAATCCAGTAAATGTTGTTTGAAAACATTTGATCGGCTCCTTTGCTTTTGCAGAATTTATTAAAAAGAAAAAAGGAGACAACAATTATGAAAAAGAGAGTATTAGCAGTTATTTTAGGAGCAGTAATGACAATGAGCCTTGCAGCATGTGGATCATCTGATGCAGGAAAGACATCTTCTGATGATGGGGAGAAGAGTTACACAATCGGTATTTCCCAGTTTGCAGAGCATGGTTCTCTTGATAACTGCCGTGAGGGATTTTTAGAAGGACTGAAAGAAGAAGGAATCGAGGAAGGCAAGAACCTGACAGTAGAAGTGAAGAATGCAGCTGCAGATCAGGGAACAGCAAAACAGATCAGTGATGGATTTGTTTCTGACAAAGTTGACCTTGTATGTGCGATCGCAACACCAAGTGCACAGGCAGCGTACAATTCAGCAATGAACTCCGACATTCCGGTTGTATATACAGCAGTTACAGACCCGGTTGCAGCAAAGCTTGCGAAAGAGGATGGAACACCTGCAGGAAATGTAACAGGAACAAGTGATGAACTTCCGATCAAAGCACAGCTTGAGATGATCCGTGAGATGCTTCCGGATGCAAAGAATATCGGAATCCTTTACACAACAAGCGAAGCAAACTCTGTATCCGCTCTTGCAAAATATAAAGAGCTTGCCGGAGACTATGGATTCACAATCGTTGATAAAGGAATCGCACAGACAGCTGATATCTCTCTTGCAACAGATGAACTTCTGACAGAGGTTGACTGCCTGACAAATCTGACAGACAACACAGTAGTTGCTTCGCTTGCAACAATCCTTGATAAAGCAAACAAGCAGAACATTCCGGTATTCGGAAGTGAGATCGAGCAGGTAAAGATAGGATGTCTGGCAGCAGAAGGACTTGATTACGTGGCACTTGGAAAACAGACAGGTAAGATGGCAGCAGAGATTCTGAAAGGTGAGAAGAAAGCATCTGAGATGAATTTTGAGACAATTACAGAACCAGGTTTCTATGTAAATGAAAAAGTTGCTGAAAACCTTGGAGTTACAGTTCCGCAGGATCTTGCAGATGAAGCGGTAGAGAGCTTTACAGAGATTACAAAATAGTATTGAAACAGAGAGGTTAACACATTATGGGGATTTACATTACGATTTTAGAACAGGGACTGATCTACGGAATCCTGGCGCTGGGAGTATATATCACATATAAGATCCTGGATTTCCCGGATCTGACAGTGGATGGAAGCTTTCCGCTTGGAGCCGCACTGACAGCGACGATGATCACAAGAGGAGTTCATCCGATCCTGACACTGCCGGCATCATTCCTGATCGGTGTACTTGCCGGAGTCTGCACAGGCCTGATCCATGTGAAATTCAAGGTAAGAGATCTTTTATCCGGAATTATCATGATGACAGCACTTTGGACGATCAACTTAAGACTGGCAGGAACAGCGAATGTCCCGATCTTTGGAGATGACAGTATCTTTGATAATGCATCCGTAAATGGAATCTTCCATGATGGCCTTTCAAATTACAAAGTACTTGTGATCGTGCTTGTGATCGCAGTGATCAGTAAAGTATTATTAGACCTTTATATGAAGACAAAATCAGGTTTTCTGCTCCGCGCAGTAGGAGATAATGACGTATTGGTCACATCTCTTGCAAAAGATCAGGGGAATGTGAAAATCTTAGGACTTGCAATCGCAAACGGACTTGTTGCTCTTTCGGGAAGTATTTTCTGTCAGGAGCAGCGCGTATTTGAAATCTCAAGTGGAACCGGTGCAATCGTAATCGGTCTTGCAAGTGTTATTATAGGAACAAGCTTATTTAAAAATGTATCCTTTATGAAAGCAACAACAGCAGTGCTGATCGGATCTGTGATCTATAAAGCCTGTGTCGCAGCAGCGTTGAAGTTCTTTGAACCACAGGACATGAAATTGATCACGGCAGTATTGTTCCTTGCAATCTTAGTGATCGGTGGAGAACGCAGAAAGAAGGTGAAGAAGAATGCTCGAGCTTAGAAATATTGAAAAATATTACAATCCGGGAACCATCAATGAGATGTGCCTGTTTGATAAATTTAATCTGACCGTAGACAAAGGAGAATTTGTCTCCGTAGTCGGAAGTAATGGTTCGGGTAAGACTTCTATGCTGAATATCCTCTGTGGAAGTATTCCGGTAGACGGTGGACAGATCCTGATGAACGGTGAAGACATCACAACGAAGAAAGAATTTAAGAGAAACCAGAAGATTGGCCGTGTCTATCAGAACCCTGCAATGGGAACCTGCCCGTCAATGACGATTCTTGAAAATATGTCTCTTGCAGACAACAAAGGTAAATTCTTCGGTCTTGGTTCCGGAATCAATAAGGCGCGTAAAGAATATTATCGTGAGATTTTAAGTCAGCTTGGACTTGGACTTGAGAATAAGATGGATGTGAAAGTCGGATCTCTTTCCGGTGGACAGCGTCAGGCAATCGCACTTCTGATGTCCACGATGACACCGATTGATTTCCTGATCCTTGACGAACACACTGCAGCTTTGGATCCAAAAACAGCAGAACTGATCATGGAACTGACAGGAAAGATTGTAGAAGAGAAAAAGCTTACAACGATCATGGTCACACATAATCTCCGCTATGCAGTGGAATACGGAAACCGCCTGCTGATGATGCATCAGGGCGGAGTTGTGATGGATCTCAAAGGAAAAGAAAAAGAAGAACTTCAGGTGGAAGATATCCTGAGTAAGTTCAATGAGATCAGTATCGAGTGTGGAAATTAAATAGTTTAAAATGCAAAGAAAGGATTGATAGCTGCCACTTGGACAGCTGCCAATCCTTTCTTTTATTAAAAATTTTATTCATCCCATCCTTCATAGAAGCGGATATTCACGGAAATATTTCTTACAATCTCATCTTCGCCAAGCTCGATATCTTCCAGATCAGATACGTGAGGGAAGACAGGATCATCTTCTTCTAATTCAACAGTGATCCATGTTCTTGCAGCTTCGTTCGCATTGTCGATCGCATCTTCTAACGTTTCTCCAAAGGCCTCGCAGCATTCAAGGTCCGGGAAGTGTGCATCATAGCCTCCCTCTTCCTTCTTACGGAATACGGCTGGATATATAAATTTCATTTCATAATTCCTCCTGGTTTCTAAAACATAATCTGTTACTTAGTATAGTTGATATAAAATAAAATGGCAAGAGGGTTATAAGTTTAAAAACAAAAAGCACCTAAATCTTCAAAGATCTAAGTGCTTCAGAGCGACAGACGGGGTTCGAACCCGCGACCCCAACCTTGGCAAGGTTGTACTCTACCAACTGAGCCACTGTCGCATAGGATTGTTCCAAATGAACAATCAATATGAAATTAAGATGTTGAGAGCGACAGACGGGGTTCGAACCCGCGACCCCAACCTTGGCAAGGTTGTACTCTACCAACTGAGCCACTGTCGCATA
>ERZ869983.124-NODE-124-length-25232-cov-5.060386_pt1 | contig 25232 bp, 19 predicted proteins | sample MGYA00521106_ERZ869983 | MGnify/ENA primary metagenome ERZ869983 (study PRJEB32232, sample SAMN07284972) | human gut metagenome | biome: human-associated habitat; material: feces | host: Homo sapiens | place: Tanzania | collected 2014-04-05 ...
TATACTATTAGTCTATCAGGAAAATCTTTAAAAAACCTTTAGGGAAACAACATTCTTTTAAAGATATTTTTGAGATTTAAATGGTATAATTATAATTCAGAATAAAGGAATTTTAAGAGGTAATTTCATGCGAATTTTATTAATAGAAGATGATAAAGAACTTTCAGAGAATTTAAAAGGTTCTCTTATTCATGCCGGTTATGAAACCGACTGCTGTTACAATGGAATTGACGCTCTGTACTATGCCAAACTTCCGGCTTATGATTTAATTATTTTAGACCGGATGCTTCCAGGACTCGATGGTCTTTCCATTCTTCGGTCTTTAAGAGAAAATCAGATCCATACTCCGGTGATTCTTGCGACCGCCATTGACGCAGTCTCTGAACGAATTGCCGGGCTCGACTGCGGTGCAGATGATTATATTGTAAAACCTTATGACACCGGAGAACTGCTTGCCCGAATCCGTGCACTTATCCGCCGTCCCGCAGAACTTGAAAACAGAACGACTTTAGCTTTCTGTGATTTATCCTATCATGTCTCTTCCCGAGAGCTTTCTTGCATGGAACAATCTCAAAGTCTTTCTCTTCGTGAGGCTTTATTGATGGAATCCTTTTTACAATATCCTGATAAAGTCTTATCCAGACAGGCACTCTATCTGCGTATCTGGGGGCCTGACAAGGAAGTCGAAGATGGAAATCTGGATACTTATATCTATTATATAAGAAAAGTGTTAAAAAAACTGAACTCCCAAACACAGATTACCACCGTGCACGGAGTTGGCTATAAACTGGAGGAAAAACAATGACTGCAATGACGGATTCCATAGAAGCGTTCAAACACCGACTGTTTTTGGTTTACACCACAGCTCTTAGTGCCATTTTAACCCTATTATTTGTTGGAGTCTGGCTTTATCAAAGCCATCTTGGTGCCGTACAGCAGAAGTCTGAGTTTCAAAACTATCTGCTTGAACTAAGCAGTAAGCTAGAAAGTGATTTTTATTTTTCTGATAACTGGCTTGCCGTTATGGAATCGAACAACCAGTTGATTATCCATATAGAAGAAAACGGAATCCCTTTTTTATTTTCCGGTAGCTGGACTCCTGCAGTTTCAAGAGAAGAATTGGTCGATTCGGTGAAAAAAGAAGCAAAAAAAGAAGGTCTTTCTCTCTCAGAAAAACCCCTGACCGGAACAACTTCACAGTCCTCGTTTTTTACGCTTCACGAAAACTCACATACTTTTTATGCTGTCGCCTGGATTCTTTCTGGAAATTCCAGCTATAAATCCCTTGTACTTTTACAGGACATTACTGCCTCAAAACAAAGACTGTTCTTTGAGGGCTTGTTTTTCTTTGTCGCAGATATTTTTGCAATCTTTCTTATTGCATTTTTCAATCATTCGATGTTAAAAAAGGCAACTCAGCCTGTGTTAGAGTATCAGAAACGCCAAAATCAGTTTGTTTCCTCTGCTTCGCACGAACTGCGCTCTCCGTTTTCCGTGATTCAAAGCAGTATTTCTCTGCTTGAAGAAGAACCGAACCGACTTTCCTCAATTGCTTCTACCATCAAAAAAGAATGTACCCGTGCCGGAAAACTGATTCAAAATCTGCTGTTTCTTGCTTCGGCAGACTCTGGTACTGCTGTGCGTCCACTCATTTCGGTTGAAGCAGATGAAATTTTACTGCAGATTTACGAATCTTATGAATCACTCTGTCGTTATAAAGGAATCTCGCTTCGTCTGACTCTGCCGGAAGAATTTCTGCCAAATGTTTTAAGCGTGCCGGATTATCTGTATCAGCTTTTAACAATCTTTCTTGATAATGCAATCGCTTATGGCTGTTCGCTTTCTGCTGCTTCTGCCTTAAGTCCGCCTTTGATTGAGCTAAATGCCTGTAAAAAAAATAATCATGTTGTGCTGGCAGTCATCGACCACGGATGCGGAATCCCGAAAGAAAAACGAGAACAAATCTTTGAACGATTTTACCAAAGCGATTCTTCGCATAATCAAAAAGAACACTTTGGACTCGGACTTTCTATTGCAAAACAGCTTGCACCACTTGCCAACGCCAGCTTAAATGTAACAGAAACACCAGGAGGGGGGGCTACTTTTTTAATTCAACTGCAAAAAATATAGCAAAACGCTGGCATCTTTTTTACCGACGCCAGCGTTTTAATCTTTCTTTGATTCGATTTTCTTTGTTCTTTGCCTTTTGTCCATACATTTTTTCAAGAAATACAATCAACACACGTTCTTCATGTGGTTTTAACGGCACTTCTCCATAAATAAATTTTTCCATCAGTTGATTGACACGGACATATTCTCCAGACTCAAATCCTTCAAACTCTTCGCACAGACATTTATCAATTTCTTCTGCCTTCCAGCCGATTTCTGCCGGAATTCCTTTATATGCCATCTGTGCCAGAATCAATTTGATTAATGCTGCCGTACGTTCTTCTTTTTTTACATTTCGCAGGCGGATTCTCAACCAAATGAGCGTACGATATTCTTTTGTATACCGCACAATCACAAAAAACGTAACCACTACAGCCAGACATAAAAACAGACTTTCAAGAAACCGCAATAAAATATGCTGTCTTTTTGCTTTTTTATCCTGTCCATCGAGCGTTTCATCTGATTTTTTATTTAATGATTTATTGCTGTTTGTATTATCATCAAGTGATGTCGTATCCTGCACTTCCTGTGGCTGTTCTACCATTTCCATCAATGCATAAGTATCAAAATAATAGCCCGGTGTGACATCAACTGGAATCCAGCCGATTCCATCCATATAAACTTCTGTCCATGCATGACTGTCTTTGCTTGTCAGTGTCGTTTCCCGCTGTTTTGTCTCTGTGTTGTCCAGATAATAACCTTCGGCATATCGTGCCGGAATCCCTGCTGCCCGAAAGGCTTCTACTGCTGTTGATGCATACAGGGCACTGTTTCCATTTCCAGTTTGAAAGAACCACAGAATCGGTTCTTCGTCAGCCGGAATTCCATCCGGTGCTTCATTATAAGACACTTTTTCATTTAACACAGAACGAATATGCCGGGTAACCTCATAGATTCCTGTCGGTCTTTTCTGCACGTTTGACCCAAATGTCTCATCAATAAAATCTTTCAGATTCTCATCTACGGTAAGATAATTTTCATAAACAAAGTTTCGATAGACTTTTTCGTTTTCCACATAAGTTTCCTGCGTCTTCGTCTGCGCATTAAAATACCAGTTTCCTAAGGTTAAAAGTTCTGTCGGTTCATTTTTGGAATACTCGTTTAGTTCATAAGACTTTGTTCCGAAAAATCCAGAAGAGACCACTGCGCCATCCTCGTCTTCTGAAATCAGGTTATCTAAAATCATTTCTGTCGAATAAGGTACATAGACATATTTTCGTTTTGCGCCTGTATTATCCACAGTTATCGTATTTTCTTTTATCTGATTTTCATCCTCTGCTTTTAAGTAAGAAGAATACTGGTTGTAAGGCAGAATTTTATTTTCATTCATCCACTCAAACAAACCACTCCATTCATCTGAATAAAGAGATTTTTCGGCAGTTTTCCACACACCCGAATCATATCTCTGTCCCACAAATCCACGCAGATAAAGAATCTTCGCCTGCTTGCTTGTAACAACCAGGCGTTCTTCCTCACCTTTTTGCATCTGATAAGCCTGATATAAATCTCCATCAGGAAGCGTATCCTCTCCATATCTCCAGACATGAATCTTTTGTTTCACATCATTTCTTACATCTGTAACCACCTGCACTTTTTTTGCACCGCCTGATATTGCAAAAACAGTAAGAAATGCACCAACTGCCAAGGTCCAGAAAATTCGTCTTTTGATACCGGCACTTTTTAATTTTGCCAGATATCCCCCGAATGTCCCTGTAAAAATAAAGACACAGCTCCACTGACTAAATCGGTTCAGCAATAATCCTTCTGTCCAGAAGACTGCATTTGCCATAAGCAGAATCAGCATTTTCTCTGTTTTTATCAGATACCAGCAGAGTGAAGAAAATAAAATCATTAAAATCAGAGAAAATCGAAAAATATCTGAATCTGTAATATCCCCGGAAATCAGACTGACTCCCGACTGATACTTCAAATTCCACCATCCAATATAATAATTCAAAATCCCAAGAAAGCCCTGAAAAATATTGACTGGTCCTACTGCAATTCCCATAAGGATGCCAATCCCTGCCGGAACCCACGAATACCATTTTTGTTGTTTTGAAAAACTGCTTAATAAAGCACACAAAAAAATCATTGCACAGCCCGCCAAAAACAGAATCACTTCTTGTGTTTTTTGCAATTCTATACATTGCATATAAGAAAGCAGAATCCCATAAAATAAGATGAAGGCAAGAATGGTCTGCCAAATCAATTTAATTGTCGGATTTTGATTTCTCTCAAATTTGAGAGTAACTCTTGCTTCTGTTTCTTTCATTATTTGTTCTTAACTCCTAAATCGAAATACTGTGTGTATGATAATTCATGTGTTGTACCGGCAGTTCGATAATCTGGCATCGTCCCTCCTCAGTCATACGAATTTCTCCATCTCCCTCTGCAATACTTATCACCGTAACGTCCATCTTCCCGCCTATCTGCAGCAGTTCCTGACGACATTCCCCTACTGTAAGATAAATTAATTTCGTATATTTGTTTTCGATATCCTGCGAAATTGCATAATAAAATCCCATTCCGTTTTGATTTGGAATCGGCATCTGGAGCATTTCCTCCTGCATCTTTAAATATCCACTCTCATTTGTAAGTTCAAACACGCTGACTCCTGACTGCTGAGAAATACAAAGACAGTGCTGGATTCCAATTAAAAGCAGACTTCTGCTGACTGCCATTCCTGTTTCATAAGCGGCCGAAAGCAATTCTTTTTTATAAGCTTTTTCCTGATTATTTAATCCAATATCAAGCAGCAGTATTGTGTCATAATAAGAAGTATCACTTCCCTCACGAATCACCATATTGTCCAGCTTGCTCGAAAGTTTCCAGTGTACTCTGCGGATATTATCTCCCGGTATGTACTCCCTCATATCATAGATATCACTCATATCCATGCCTTTTTTATTTTTCTCATACTGGTCGCCATCTCGTATACTGCCCGCATCATTTCTTTTCTCTAATTGAATTGCAACTTTCTTTGGATAAACCGTAATGCTTTTTGTCTCAGGCATTTTTATTGAGAGGTCAACCAGCCCTAATACGTCATAAGCCATCGCCTTGGTACAGGATAATTCCACAATGCCACAAAGTTTTGGAATGTACTCAATTTCAAATACTCTGTTTGACGATGAAATCGGAAAATGGATTTCAAAAAACTTTTTTTCTTTGAATTTTAAATTTTCCAACTGCAAAGTTAAATCCATAAGTCCTGCTGCAACAAGTCCATGACGGGTTTTTAATTCTACCTTTAAAATAGATTTCTGGTCTACTCTCCATCCACCTTTTATCGAAATAGCAATCTCTGTATTTTTGATATCCTGTTTCATAAAAAGGATCAGACACACCGGCATTAAAAGCATCGCAGCAGAAAGCAGAAGCAAAAACCAGTTGCTGAACAGACAAAAGAGAATGACATTAAATACCAGAATTCCCAAATAAATTCTCCGGTTTCTCTTCATAATGCAATCTACCTCTTTGCAGGTTTTACCTGTTCCAGCGCCTGCATCAGGATCTCCCGCCCGGTCACTCCCTCTACCCTCGCCTGTGGCTTCAGAATCAGACGGTGTTCGCAGACATCTTCAAAAACATACTGAATGTCTTCAGGAACCACATATCCTCTGTCATCAAGCACTGCTTTTGCCTTTGCCATCTGTGAAAGTGCCATAACGCCTCGTGGACTGATTCCAAGCTCTACCATCGGCATCTCTCTGGTCGCTTCACAAAGCTTAATCAGATAATAAAGCACATCATCATTCATCTTTACGGTAGACAAATAATTCTGTACTTCGACAATACTCTCTGCGGATGCAACTGTTTTGATTTCATCTAACGGATTGGTATAACGACGTGCACGAAGAATCCGAATCTGCTCATCCGTCGATGGATATCCAATCGAAAGGCGTACCATAAAACGGTCCATCTGAGATTCCGGTAATGCCTGTGTTCCGGTTGTTCCAAGTGGATTTTCTGTCGCAATGCAGATAAACGGATTTGGCAGCAGATGAGTTTTCCCATCTACTGTCACACTTTTTTCCTCCATCGCTTCAAGCAAAGCAGCCTGCGTCTTCGGAGAGGTTCGGTTAATCTCATCTGCAAGCAGAAGATTACAATTTGTTGCACCATCTCTGTATTCCATTTCATTTGTCTGTCGGTTGAACATCGTAAATCCGGTAATATCCGATGGAAGTGTATCTGTTGTAAACTGGATTCTTCGATATTGAAGTCTCAGTGCTTTTGAAAATGCAAGCGCCAGAGTTGTCTTTCCCATTCCAGGGTTATCCTCAAGCAGTACATGTCCCCCTGCATAAATTGTCATTAATACTTTTCGGATAATTTCATCTTTTCCGGTAAATGCTTTACTTACTTCCCGAATGATATGCTCCGACTGTTCCATTATCATTTGCTCTTTTCCTCCTCATTTTGTGCTGTCACTCCAATCTGGTCTTATTTTCCTGAATCTGAGTTTCCTGTTCTGCTCCATCTACTGCGTCCGATGGTTCTACAGAATCCGATGTTTCGGAACCTGATGCTTCAGAATCCGATACTTCTGTTTGTGTAGAAGAACCCGTATATTGCCATTCTGCCTCCCAGTCCGGCCATTTTGTATCCTCTCCATCCCCATCTTCACCTGGGTTTTCCGTTTCACCCGGATTTTCTGTTTCTTCTTTTTCCGGAAGCTCCGTAATTTGCTCCATTCCAAATAAACGACGAATATAATTGATTGACAGAAGTTCTTCTTCCTCGGACAGTTCTTCCCCCTCCTCATATCCTGCAACGAAATATTTCCATTTGTCGATATAAGCATCTGCAGACGCATTTCCTGTGAGAAGAATCCGGAATTCTTCCGGTGTTCCCTCTCCAAAACTATACGGTGAATAATAACTTGCTTTTATCAGAGTCGGCGGTTTTTCCGCTGACAAAGTCAAACTTTGAAGGCTGGTACATCCCTCTATTATTCCGGTTCCTATATCCGTCACTTTATCCCCCAGAACAATCTGCTTCAAAGAGGTACTATAGGCAAATATCAATTCTCCCATATTCTCCAGCTGTTCACATTTTATTCCGGTCAATCCTTCACAACTATAAAAACAGCTGCTGCCGAGATGCTTAACATTTGGAAAATCATAATCTCCGGTCAGTCCGGAACGAGTGAATGCACCATTCCAGATTTTCTCCAGAGAATCTGTGTTTTTTAAATGAAATGGATTTGAACAATCCATAAATGTATCATCACGAATCCACTTTGTATTGTCCGGAAGTGTGATTTCCCCGGAAACTCCTGATGTTGATGCAAGCAGCATAATTCCATTTACATATTCCTGATTATCTACGTATAAAACACTCTGCATATCCGGCAGTTTTAAGACCTCATATCCTTTATCGGTGTCTGCCCAGTCTTCAAAGAGCACATTCCAACCCAACATAGCATCATACCCTTCTGCGCCCACCGGTGAAAAGAATATATAACGGTCAACATTCTGAAACTCTGGGTCAATCTCTCCATACTGAGCATTGAATGCGCAATACCGAAATGACGTACATCCATTAAATACACCATATTGCACACGAAGCGTGTCTCTTGACGCACTAAAGAAGGATTCCATTCCATCACATCCGGAAAATGCATTTCTTCCAATTACTTTTACACTTTCCGGAAGTTCCACATTATAAAGGCTCTTATGTTCTCTGAATGCATTCGCAGAAATTTCTTTAAAGGTTACTCCTTCTATCGTTTCTCCTGTAAATTCTACTATGTCAGGCGGCGCTGTCACTAAAACGGCACCATCATTCTCAACCACATATTTCCAGCCGTTATTCTCTACTACTTTTACGGTATCTTCCTGAATGATTAAATCTAAGATATCCGCATCCATAACACTGCTCCATGCTTTCAGATAAGTTGCTTTTGAGCCTTCCGGCACTCTTATCTGAAGATTTGCAAGATTTTCCACACTTCCAAACGTATCTGCCTCTATTTTCGGTGCTGCTTTGGATGTAAATACAATATCCGAAAGATTCTCACCTGCAAGGCAGTCACTTTTCAGTACAGTTACACTTTTACCCAGCACAATTCGTTCCAGATACCGTGCCTCCTGCATCATATCATCTTCCAACTTTTCAACGGAATCCGAAACACAGTAAGTACCTTCTGCACTGCTTAAAAGACGGCTTAATATCTTCTTATCCGTTGAATAAATTCCGAAATTTTCAACCACATATTCTGCTTCTGTTCCATCATCTTTACAAAGTTCATTACTGCCCAGTTTTTCACCCCAGGCTCTTAAGTAAGACATATAAGCATCTGCCGGAACAACAAATTTCGTATTTTTTAAAGCAGATACCTCAATATCTATTGGAGTCTCGGAAAGAAAATGTACTTCTTTTAATGCCGTATTTGTTTCATGGAAAGAAACCTCTGTTATCGTCTCAGGAATTACCACAGTCTCCATCTTTGCCGGAATATCATAAATTACAGTCTGGTCTTTATCGGTCAATATTCCTTCTAAAGCCGAATACATAGAGTTTTCTTCTGAAACCGTATATGCTTCATTTAGAATAAAATAATCTGTGTTTCCAAGTTTTGAAACATCTATATATTCCACCGTATCCGGTATTTCAAGCGTATCCACCGTTCTTGCTTCTCCCGACCATTCAAATGCCTGAATATACTGTGGTATCTTTAATTCCTTCTCATCCGAATCCACATCTACTAACGTCTGATAGTATCCACTCCCCGCATCTGAAAAACAAAACCTTAGCTCTGCTTTGTATTTCTCATCCAGCGGCACCTTCTTTTTCGGATATAACACAACCAATCCTGTTTTATCAGTCTGATAATTATAAGCTACGGCTTCTCCTTCCGGAGTCTCAGACCATCCCGGAAACAATTCGGTCAGAAATTCTCCCTGTGGCATCATATAAAAGACATAAGAATACAGATTCATACTTTCTCCGTCTTTTAAATACGGTGCTTCCATATCTCCCAGATTATTCTGAAAATTAACAAAACTGTCTTTTTCCCAACTGCAGACTAAGACTTTTCTTTTTGCAACCGAAAATGTCACCGTAATTTCCTGCCATTCACTCTTACTGTTTTGACGAAAACAATACGTTGCAGAAAAACCTTCATAAGCTTTTTCCGGATAATCTTTTATCTTAAAATTTTCGCCTACATTTCTCAGGCGATACATACGATTAATTGAGCCATTCTCATCCTTTGTTCCGACATAAGCATAGACCTGGCACAAAAGTTTCCAGTCATTTAATGGTTCACCATCATAAAATTTATTTCCACCATTTAAATAATCATCAATTCCAACCGGTTCCAGATCAAGGAAATAAGTTGATGCCATATCTGCATCTTCATTGCTGTCTTTGCCTTCACTTGGATACTCCTCATATCCCATTCCCCAGCTGTCCAGAGCATCCTGCGGAATATTCTTATCCGGCTCTACCGGTTTATAGCCATACCATGGGCTGTCCGGGTATGTCGGGTTATTGGGATTATCGGGATTCGACGGATTGTCATTTCCATTATTTCCGTTATTTCCGTTATTGCCATGATTTCCGTTGCTTCCATTATTTCCATTATTTCCATGATTGCTATTATTCCCATTGTTATTTTCATTGGTATTAGAATCAGAATCACTTCTATTTGTATCAGAGCCGGAGTTGGAACTATTTCCATTTTGATTGATTAATCCACTGGTATCCGGTCTTAACGTTGTCGTTCCACTTCCATTTCCAGAAGTTGAAACAATCGAACGATTTCCCGAATTCTGATTATCTCCAGGCACTACAATCAGATTTTGTGCCTGATTCTGGTCATCGTTCAGTGTAATTCTTGGTGGTATCTGGGTGTTCTGTCCAGAGCCCTGATTGCTGTCCGGATTGACTGAATCATCGGAATTCTCATCTTTTTTCTGCGTCTCTTCTTCTGTTTTCTCATCTGAAGAAACTCCATATTCTTCGCCCGGAAATGTAACCGTATTTTCCTGTGTCTTTCTGCCAAATGCGTGTACTCCTGGTTCAAATAAATTTCCGCTTTTATAATTATCCCATATAAGAAAAGAACCTCCAGTCACAGCCGCCAGAGTGATTCCTCCTGCAATCGCTTTTTGAAGTTTTGTTAATTTTCTGTTTCTGTTCAATTTCTTCTCTCTCTTCTCTCTGAAAGCGTTTTTCCAATCTGTATACACATTTCGTCAAAATTAATTGGTTTTGAGAAATGTCCATCCATACCTACTTCAATCGCATGTCTCTGGTCTTCTACAAATGCATCTGCTGATAAAGCAAAAATTGGAATCCGGTTTCCTTGTTCTTGTTTTTTCTCAAATGTTCGGATTTCTTTCGTTGCATCCCAGCCGTTCATGACTGGCATCTGAATATCCATTAAAATCAAATCGTACTTACCATGTTCGGCACTCTTATATTTTTCTACAGCTTCCTGTCCGTTTTTTGCAAGCTCTACCTTTGCACCTTCCATGGTTAAAATACTCACTGCAATCTCTGCATTTACTTCGTTATCCTCTGCCATCAAAATATTAAGCCCCTGATAACTGTACTCTCCGTGCTCTGTTTCCTGTTCTGCTTTTTTCTCACTCTGCACAGAAGATTCTGTTTTTTCAGAAATCGGCAGACTGATATACATACTAAAATCAGACCCTCGTCCCGGCATACTGTCAATTACAATCTCTCCGCCCATCAGACGTACAATCTGGTCAGAAATTGCCATGCCAAGCCCGGAACCACCATAATTCTTTGTAATCTCCACACTTTCCTGTTCAAATGGGTGGAAAATACGACTGATAAAATCCGGTTCCATTCCAATTCCGGTGTCATGCACCCGCATCATCAAATCCACTTTATTATTTTCACGCATCATTTCCCGAATGGTCACAACGATTTCGCCCTCACTGGTAAATTTCATTGCATTGGACAAAAAATTTATCATAACCTGTGAGAGACGAAGTTCATCACCAATCAAATAGCGTGTTTTATTATCCGACATTTCAAGATTCACCCGAAATGCCACACCTTTTCCTTCTATATTTTTCTGGAACATGTTGCGAAGCTTCTCTGCAAATTCATAGATATCAAATTCCTTAGACTCAAGTTCCATTCTTCCGGCTTCAATTCTTGACATATCTAAAATGTCATTAATTAAAGATAACAAAAATTTAGATAACTCTTCCGCTTTATTTAAATAGGCAATTGCCGGACTATCTGATTTTAACTTTGCTTTTGTAAGTGTCATCATTCCCATAATTCCATTCATCGGGGTACGGATTTCATGTGACATTTTCGATAAGAATGTTGTTTTCGACTGGCTTTCATTTTTGGCTTCTTCAATTTTTTCCTGAAGCTCTAATTCGTGTATCTTATAAGAAGTGATATCTCGAAGGACTAAAAAATCATATCGTTCATCTTTACAGGCATTAATCTCCAGCATAAACCAATATTGTTGATTTTTCAGCTGAATTTCTCTTCGAAATGTAGTTTTACGATTCCAGTCTTTATAGGATTTGAGAATTTTACGATACTCGTTTTTAGAAACCAGCGTTCCCAGAAGTTCAATATCTTCTTTTAGCCGATAGGGTTCGATTCCAAGCATTTTCTTTATATTCTTTGTACAAAACACAGGATAACCATCTTGCCTGCGTAAGATAATATGGATTTCCGATTCTCCCTCTTCTATTTCAGAATAGTAAATATCTCTTGCATCCTGAAGATTTCTTTTTCTTTTTTCTTTTAAATTTAATTTCAGAAACCTCCTGAACAACCAGACTCCCACCAGCAGCTCCAATAACCCGATTAATATTGGTCCGGAATATTCCCCCAGATTCAAAAAAATCTGTCCAATTTCACCCATTTGAGCCCTCTTTTCCTCTGTAAAAAATAGCTTTCTTTTCCATTATACTATGTTTTTTCGACAAACGCCATGAAAAAACAAAAGGACTGTCGAAAACTCGACAGTCACTCTTTTTATTTATCAAAATCTGTTTCAAATATCCCTTCCGGAGTACGCATAGTCAAAATCCCAAGATTAAACTCTTCATCCTGGATGGTCACATGGTACTCAAATATTACATCATCCTCAAATTTGGATAATAATAAATAACTTCCATTCTCTTTTCCTTCAATCTGGTCACAGATATCATCGTACACATCTGCTCCTGAAATTGCTCTCGGATAACCCGAAGCCTTTATTTTTTCTTCAATTGCCTGATATAATTCTTCCATAATAACCCACCAAATCCTTTCTGACTTTTATTTTAATACTTCTTTTGGTATATAGAATGTATAGCGGTCTTTTCCCCGTTCTTTTGAAGCATACAATGCTTCATCTGCTTTTTTAAACAGTTCTTCATAAGTAGAGGCATGTTTTGGATACAGCGCAATCCCAATACTTCCATGTACCGGATTTGCACTCTCCGGTGTTATGACACGAGTTTTCATCATTTCCACCAGATTGTTGACATAAGTTACTACCTGCTGCTTATCATCCATACCCGGAAGAAATACTACAAATTCGTCTCCGCCAAATCTTCCCTTATAATCATTTTCCCTGAAATTACTTCTAATACATTCTCCCATCAGACGCAGTACTGCATCTCCATAAGCATGTCCGAATGTATCATTGATATGTTTAAAATTATCCAAATCAATTACAAGCATCATTGCCGGCTTGGACGGATTTAATTCCATATACCGTTTTATCTTTCTCTCTATCGCATTTTTGGTTAAAAGCTTTGTCAGCTCATCCGTATCTCTCTGCTTAGCAATTTCCCATCTAAGCCGATGCTCATCTGCTTTGGTACGACTGGTCAAAAGATATAATAAAATCGCAAGTATCGTATAACAGATTGCATTTGATACATCAAAATTTGCAATCTCCGGCTCTTTATAATGCAGTGCAAGAGATCGAAAAATCACCGTCATAATACAAAGAAACAACGCCATCCGATATGGCTTGTCAATAAACAAAAGCGGTCCTACAAACAATAAAATAAAATATAAAGTTGCACTCTGTTTCGGACTTCCAACTGTACCCGAAATCGCTGTAAATAAATAAACTGTACTTAGAAATACATAACAGACACTCCGAAGTGTCCTAAAATTATTCAAATCACAGACACGTACTATAATTTCCATCATCATCATACCGATAAAAGTAAGAATCAAAAAACTCTTGAATGCATTTAATTGTGAAAAAAAGAACGCTGCAATTAATAATACTCCTGTGAGCACTTCAAAAGAACAAATCGCATTTTTTAACAATCTTGCATTTTTATGCGCCACACTTTGCTGGATATTTTCGTAGTTTTCTTTTGACAGCCCTGAATATACCCAGACATCCTTCACCCAATCCCATAGTTTCTTCATTTTTTCCGCTCAATCCCTCTTTTTTTAGTCACCTGCCTATATCATACCATACTTTGGCTTATTCTTGCAAAAAAACAGGAGAAACTTTTATTGTTCTCCTGTTTTTTTCAGACTTCGCCTGTCAGAATTTTTTGATTAATCTCTGCTCAACACGTTTTCAAGCTCCTGCCGGCTCATTTTTTATTTTTTCAAAATTTCTTCTACTTCTTCTTTTGATGGCATCACGCAGAGTGCCCCTTTTCTGGTTGTAACAATCGACGCTGCCGCATTTGCAAAGGTAAGCATTTCTTTTAAATTTTGTTCAGACAAATTTTCCAGTCCATGTTTTAAAATATAGTCTAATACACAGGCATCAAAGGTATCTCCCGCACCTGTTGTCTCGATTGTATTTTTCTGAAGAATCGCCGGTACTTCTACCATCTGATTTTTATAATATGCACGGCTTCCCCGTTTTCCCATGGAAACCAGAATTAATGGAATTTGATAGTTTTCCAAAATTTTCTCAACCGCTTTTGTATAGTTGCTTTCACCGGTATACCATTCAATTTCGTTATCTGAAATTTTCAGGATATCGCACATACTCATGCCGTACGAAACCTGTTTCCTTGCCTCATCCAGGCTATCCCACAATGGCTCTCTTAAATTCGGGTCAAAGGAAATCAAAACCCGATTTTCTTTTGCTGTTTCCACTGCCTTTTTGGTTGCTGCACGTACTCCTTCATGAGTCATTGAAAGCGTTCCAAAATGAAAAATTTTTGATTCTTTTATTGCTTCTTCATTCACTTCTTCTGCACGCAGCATCATATCTGCGCCTGGATTTCTGTAAAATGAAAACTCTCTGTCTCCATCTTCCGCCGTATGTACAAATGCCAGCGTTGTATGGACCTTTTCATCTTGGTACAAATATTTTGTATCAATTCCAAGCGCTGTCACTTTTTCTTTAAGCATTTTTCCCAGACTGTCATTTCCAACTTTCCCAATAAATGAAGTCTGATTGCCCAGTTTGGTAAGCATTGCCAGCACATTACACGGTGCGCCTCCCGGATTTGCCTCTAAAATCGGATTTCCCTGCTCACTGATTCCATTTTCTGTGAAATCAATTAATAATTCTCCCAATGCGGTTACATCTGTCATTTTTTTATCCCAACTTTCTTAATTAGAACTCTAAATCACTTTTTGTCAGATTCATTTTCACTTTTCCATCTGCGCTAAAACGAATCTGATTTGCCTCTTGCTCTGTAAATACTGCCATTGACATTGCCTGTTCTCCATCATTTACAAAAACTTCTACGCTGTATCTGTCAAGAATTACACGTAATTTTATGCTTCCATTATTGTCTGCCACTTTACATTTTTTCTGATGCTGTACGGCTCTTCTGATACCTGACCAGCTACGGTCAATTTCCAGAACAGATTCTTTTGGATAAAATACAATATCCGAATGGAAGTTCTCGTTTTTGGCAAATTGGATTACAAATTTATCATAACAATTTTCTTCATCTTCCGGTTTAATTTCTATTTCCAGGTCAATCATTCTTCCGCTGACTTTTTCTAAGGAAATACAGTCAGATACAAGCACTTCTGAATAAGAAACGGTATTCTTATGATAATTGCTTAACTCACGAATTGGATTCTGAATCAGTTTTCCATCTACAAACTGAATTTCTCTCGGACAACTTGTCTGACCAAACCATTTCATGTCATCTTCCCGCACTCCACAGGCATCCCAGTTCTGCATCCAGCCAATCATAATACGTCTTCCATCCGGTGCTAAAACAGTCTGCGGTGCATAAAAATCAATTCCATAATCAATCGACTGTGTATATTCTTCTACAAAATGTTCGTTTTCGTCCAAATGACCTGCTACGCATAACGTTCCATTTCCTGCTCCATATTCCAGACCTACCGGCATCATATCCTGAGGGCTGACCATCAACAGCCATTTTCCATCCAATTCAAAGAAATCCGGGCACTCCCACATTTTTCCAAAACGATTTTTGTTTTGAATCAAAATCTGTTCAAATTTCCAGGAAAATCCATCTTTACTGCTATATAATAAAATCTGTCCACTTTCATCTTCCGGTCTGCTTCCAACTACACAGCGAAATGTTCCATCTTTTTCTTTCCAGATTTTCGGATCACGGAAATCAATTTTACTTGCACCTTCTGGTAAATCATCTGCAGTAATTACTGGATTTTTTTCATATTTTTCAAAATTCGTTCCATCTCCAACTGCAATACATTGAGTCTGAAACACAATTTCTTTTCCCTCTTCATCTTTTGCAGTTTCAACTCCAGTATACATAAGAATCTGTCTTCCGTCATCCAAAGTGGTCGCACTTCCCGAAAAACATCCAAAATCATCATATCTTTCATCTGGTGCAAGTGCTGTCGGACGATTCTCCCATTTTAATAAATCTTTACTTACTGCATGTCCCCAGTGCATCGGTCCCCAGTTTGTGTCATACGGATGATACTGATAAAATAAATGATACTCTCCATTATGATAAGAAAATCCATTCGGGTCATTCATCCAGCCGACTCTTGGAGTCAGATGAAATGCCGGCCTTTTATCTGGTGCAATTTCTTTTTCTTTCCGTACTTCATATTCTCTCGCCTTTTTTAATTTATCGTTAATCATTCCTTTTCCTCCAAAAAAATTTTAAAAAAGAGACTGCGCACATCTTTACGCAGTCTCTTGCCTTTTTATCATTTTCCTTTATTTGGCACTATCTGCATAATAGTCATCCAGATATTTCTGGAAAATCTGCAGATATTCTTCCAGACCATATCCATCTAATTCACTTAAATACTGGTTCCAGTCATCATCTGTAAATCCATTCATAATCCAATCCGATTTGTTTGCATTGATTAATTTTTCAATATCAGTCTGCAAGTCAGATAATTTCTTTGTATCTTCCTGATTCATAAATACATTTGGATATACATAATCCAGGTTCATATCCGGTGTATAATATTCTTTAATCCAGTCCAGACGATATTGTGCATCATCCGGGCAGGTCACATAAACATCATAGTAATCATTTAATACTGCAAGCGGACCTCCAACTGATTCTGCTTCACGAACTTCTACCGGTGAAGCATCTCCAAGCGGTGCATGCTTGAGCATTTCTTCACCCTCTGCATTGGTACTAAGTTCAAAGATATCAAAGTCATCGTCTTCACCATAGGTTCCCCAGTTATTCTGTGGAGACTGGAATGGGTCATACATCTGGTCTAACCATGCACAAACAAGTGCCGGATTTTCTGCTACTGCTGTTACAACACATCTTCCTCTGTCAAATCCACTTGTAAAAGAACCATTCTGAGGGGTAATATTTCTTGTATCTGCTGTTAATGCCGGAAGTGGAACCCAGTCTTCTAAGTTATCAATATTTGCCACATCCCAGCTAAAGCAAACACCATAACGTCCGGATTTTCCTTTCGCTACATAAGTAGACCATTCCTGTGTAAAACTTTCTGTATCAATTAAGCCTTCTTCATATAATTTATGCAGCCATTCAATTCCTTCTTTATAACCATCCTGTGTTGCAGAACAGATGACTTCTTTATCATTTGTCACTGCAATATGTCTTGCTTTATCTGCATCTCCGTATCCTTCTCCAAAGCCATTGATAATTAAACTTGGATCCTGATCTCCATCATTTACAATGCAAGACATCGGAATAATGCTTCCATCAATTCCAAACTCTGCCTGAATTTCAGATGCATGATCGCGGAATGCAATTAATACCTGTTCAAATTCATCTACGGTTGTCGGAACTTCAAGATTTAAGAAATCCAGCCATTTTTTATTAATAAAACTCATATTTCCGATTGTCTGAATTGCTGTCTTTTCATTTCCAAGCTGTTCAATCCAAGGAAGTGCCCAGATGTGTCCCTCTGTATCAGTACACATGGTTCGATATTCCGGATATTTTTCAAAAACTGCCTGTAAATTCGGCATATATGCATCAATGTACTCTTCAAGCGGAATAATAACGCCCTGTTTTGCATATTTTAATAAATCATTATCGCTAAATCCCGCTGAAAAGATAAAATCCGTCATATTTTTTGTATTTGCCATTTCCAGAGAAATCTTATCACTCCACTGGTCTGCCTGAATCGCTGTCCAGTCAATTTCTACATTCGTTTTCTCCTGAAGTCTTTTAAAAATCGTTCTCTTATTCGGGTCAGATTCTGTATTTGCCGGATAACTGATTGTTCCTGTCAAAGTTGCTTTCTCTTTTAACGGAAACTCCAGAGTAGATGCATCGACTTCTTTAAAACTTCCATCGTTTAATTTTGCACTGGATTTACCACTTCCACATCCAGTAACTGTCGTTGCTGCCATTGCTACTGCTAATGCCATAGCTGCTGTTCTTTTCCATACTTGTTTTGTTCTTTTTTTCATAATCGCCCTCCTACATCAACCTTTTACTGAACCTGCCATGATTCCACTATCGAAATACTTCTGGAAAAATGGATACATTACTAAAAGAGGCAGACTCGATATAATAATCGTTGCATATTTTAATAACTCTGCAAGCTGTGCCCTCTGTGCGGTACTTTGCATATCAGAAATCATGCCGGATTCCGGCTGGTTCTGAATCAGAATGGACCGCAAAACTAACTGTAACGGCTGTTTCGCAGAATCATTTAAATAAATCATTGCATCAAAGTAACTGTTCCACATACCAACAAACTGCCATAATGCAATCGTTGCAATAATCGGTGTACAAACCGGAAGCAGTATTTTAAAGAAGAATACCAACTCATTTGCCCCATCTACTTCTGCCGCTTCTCTTAACTCTCCCGGAATTCCCTGATAATACGTTCTTGCAATAATCATGTTCCATACACTAAATGCACCCGGCAGGATAACTGCCCACATACTGTCTAATAAACCAAGATTTGAAATCAATAAGTATGTCGGAATTAAGCCTCCGCCAAAAAACATTGTGATTACAAAAATAACATTAAATAATTTTCTTCCTTTGAAATCAGTACGTGACATTGGATATGCGGCAAGTAATGTAACCACAACAGACACTACTGTAAATACAACAGAATAAATAACTGCGTTTTTAAAGCCAATCCAGATTGCTCCATTTGACATAACCCTTTGATACGCTGTTATCGTCCATTTTGAAAAATCAAATGTAATTCCTTTATTCTGTAATGTTACCGGATCCATAAAAGATGCAACTATGATGTAAAAAATTGGCACAATAATTGCAAGCACAAACAATGCAATTAAAAAATATCCAATCGATAAAATAATTTTATCTTGTCGGCCATATTTGGAAAATTGACTTTTTCTCTTCGCCTTCATACTCACACCTCCTAAATTCCTTTTCCATCGTTCATTTTTTCAACGATTTTATTTACTGCAATTAATAAGATGATATTGATTACCGTATTAAATAAGCCAACTGCGGTTGAAAATCCATAATCTCCATCAATCAAACCTTTCTTATATACGTATGTCGAAATAATCTCAGATGTAGGAAGGTTTAAATCGGTTTGAAGTGCATAGGCTTTTTCAAAACCAATACTTAAAATGTTTCCAACTTGCATGATTAACTGAATTAATACAATATCTTTGATGGCTGGCCATTCCACCGCTTTAATCTGTTGGAAAATATTTGCTCCATCAATTACTGCCGCTTCTTTTAACTCCTGACTTGCATTTGATAATGCTGCTGTATACAGAATCGAAGCCCAGCCTGCTCCCTGCCAAATTCCACTGGCAATGTAAATCGTACGAAAAGCGGACGGCATTGTCATAAAGTTGATACTTGTTCCAAACAGTCCGTTTACCGGTCCTGTTACAGACAAGAAGATTCGTACAATACCACATAATACGATGACGGAAATAAAGTTTGGAAGATACAGCACGAGCTGAATATTTTTCTTCTTTCTTTTACTAACAATTCGATTTAACAAAAATGCAAGTAAAATCGGCACCGGAAAGCCCCACAATAAGCCATACACACTAAGCTTCAATGTGTTTACTAAATATCTCATAAAATCCGGTGATGATAAAAATCTTCTGAAGTGTTCTAATCCAACCCAGTCACTTCCAAGAATTCCTCGAACCGGGTTATAATCCATAAATGCAATTAAAACGCCGCCCATAGGAATATACTTAAAAATCAAAGTGAGCAACAACGCCGGTAATAAAAAGAATACATACAACTGCCAATGACGTTTCACATATGCAACCGTATTACCGAATCCAGATTTCTTTTTCTGTTCCATTTTCTTTCCTCCTTCTACAGAATGTGTGCATTTGTAAACATAACATGTTTTGCTTATGCCATCATAATATCAATTTTATGCTCAAATGTCAACTATTTATTGTTACATACGCACACTTTTGTAAAATTTTCACGATGCTATATGCTGTTTTTCCCCCATTTCCCCCTGTTTTTTTGGTTGTTTTTACTATTTATTTTACATTTGACACATTTACAAATTTATTCTATAATAAACTCATATAATTATTTTACATTTGTAACAGTGCAATTATTCTTTCAGAACCGAAAAGGAGATTTTATTATGTCAAAACGTGTGACGATACAAGATATCGCTGATGCTCTTGGACTATCAAGAAATACCGTCTCAAAAGCCATCAACAATACAGGAGTTTTATCTGATTCAACCAGAGAAAAAGTATTACAAAAAACGGTAGAAATGGGATATAAACAATTTACCTATATGAACCCGGAACAACTTAAGTTTGCCTCACAAGAAGAAACTGCACAAAAACCTCAGGGTGAAATTGCAATCATAACCTGCGCTCCGCTTGATAATTTTCATTTTTCTTCTACCATGTTAGATAAGTTTCAAAGAGAAACCACTCAACTTGGCTATACCATTACGATGCACCGCGTAAGTGATGAAGAACAAGCCCACTACCAGCTTCCTAATTCGTTTCATCCTGAGAAGGTCTGTGGCATTATCTGTATTGAAACTTTTAACTATGACTATGCAAAAATGATTTGCAATCTGAATATTCCGGTTTTATTTGTAGACCATCCGGTACTTATGGGAAGACCACTTCCTGCTGATCGTCTACTTATGAATAACCAGGATGAAATTTTTGCCTTCGTTCATGAAATGAAAAAATGTGGCAAAACAAGCATCGGATTTATCGGCGAGCAGCTGCATTGCCAATCTTTTTTTGAACGCTGCATGGCTGCCCGTAATGCACTCTATATAAATTCGCTTCCAATTAATGAAGAGTTTTTTATTATAGATACCCCAAAAGATACACTCACCGATTATAAAACTTATCTTTTTAATTATATTCAAAATTTAAAAGAACTTCCTGATGTTTTTATCTGTGCAAATGATTTTATTGCTTTTGATCTGATGCAAATATTAAGACAATTAAATATTCAAGTTCCGGAAGATATTTGTCTATGTGGCTTTGATGATTCTCCTGCTGCTAAACTTATCACTCCACCGCTCACCAGTATCCACATTCACAATGAAATTCTTGGAGTTTGCGCAGTAGATTTATTGCTCTCCAGAATAAAAGATCCGACTTTAAATTATCGAACTGTTTATACAGAAACAAATATTGTATATCGAGAATCCACAAACATTGCTCCAGCCAAGTAAAGGAGGACATTATGAATCAGATTTTTTCAATCGATAATCGTTTTATCCAGCTTTTAAACAAAATTTTTTGTGCTGCATGGCTCAATATTCTTTGGTTTTTCTGTTGTATTCCTATTTTTACAATCGGCGCCTCAACAACTGCCCTTTATTACGTTTCATTTAAACTGGTCCGAAATGAAGAGGGGAATATTACACAGCAGTTCTTTACTGCATTTCGTTCTAATTTTAAAAAAGCCACACTGATCTGGCTTCCTCTTTTGGAGCTTGGCATTGTTTTTGGAATTGACGGCTATGTGCTTTATCATATTCGTCTGGAAAATGTATTTTGGACTTTATGCGGCGCAGTGCTCATCTGTGCCGGAGTTGTATACCTTATCGTCTTATTAAATATCTTCCCATTATTTGCACGATTTGAAAATACAATTCCTGCAACTTTTAAAAATGCACTTGTCATGGGACTGCGTTATCTGTTCTGTTCTATTTTGATGGCAGTTGTTTATTTTGTTATTTACTATGTTATAATCAATATTTTCACACCATTTGTTGTTTTTGGACAAGGACTCGGAGCGCTCATCTGTACCTGGCTGATTCTTCCGATTCTGGAACGACTTGAAAATAATGAGGATGATGTTCTATGAAAGCATTGAAACAACTTCACGGAAAAGCAAAACTTCAATATCTTTGGGATTATTATAAACTGCCTTTTCTTATTATTTGCATCGTGCTTTATATTCTTGTTTATAATATCCACGGACAGCTTGTAAAAAAAACAACTGTTCTCTCGATCGCATTTATTAATGTTAATATGAGCGAGTCTCTCTCTCAGCATCTGACCAGTGATTTTTTAGACTTTGAACATTTATCTGCAAAGAAAAATGAAATCTGTACTTATGACAATTTACTGATACAGGAGAATCCGAACTCGGAAAACTTAGAATACGCTTATGCATCAAGCACCAGACTTCTTGCTGCAATTGACGCAAAAAAAATAGACCTCGTATTTATGAATCGAGAAGCAATGGAACAATTAAATAAAAAAGGATATCTCTCTGACAGTATCAATGTCTCGGATTTTCCACTTTTAAAAAATGCAAAATTTGATGGGGATATCTATGTTGGAATTATCAAAAATGCTCCACATAAGGATGAATGTCTTAAATATCTTGATTTTATAAAAAAAACAGCTCCGGAAACTTAATTCCGAAGCTGTTTTTTTCTTTCTACACTACCACTTCCACTATCGTCTTTCCCCTATTTATCTTTATTTAAAAGGAATGTTTTTAACCTTCAATGGAAATATATTTATCTGTTTCCACTGCCGGTTTCGCTTCTTTCTTCGGTACGAACAGGGTCAGCATACCATGTTCAAAGTGAGCTTTGATGTCTTCCTGTTTCACATCTTCTCCCACATAAAAACTACGTTCACAGGCGCCTGAATAACGTTCACGTCTGATGTAACGACCAGTTTCTTTTTCTTTCTCGTCTTTATCAAGTCCTTTTGCTGCTGCTATGGTCAGATAGCCATTTTCAAGTGCTACTTTGACTTCATCTTTCTTAAATCCCGGCAGATCCATTTCAATGGTATAACCTTTTTCAGTTTCTTTGATATCTGTTTTCATCATATTTTTGCTATGATGTCCATACAGTTTCTTTTCAATATTTTTCTGTTCTTTACTGTTATCAAAAAATGGGAATTCCCAAAAGTCATCAAATAAATTTTCTCCAAAAATACTAGGCATCAACATAAGTCATCTCTCCTTTTCTTATCTCAAAATCTTAATTGCTGTTTACCTGTTTCTTTTTTTGGAACTTGGGTCAAACCAGAGGGGAAAGACTTTTCATATTTCTTTGTCTTTCTTTATTTCCCTCTTCCTTTGTTCTAGTTGTACTATAGCACGTATTATTAGCACTGTCAAGAGGTGAGTGCTAATTTTTTGTGAAAATTCTGTGAACCCTGCAGACAGAAGAAACATCACAGTCAAAATAACGTAGAAATCCGTCAGAATAAAGGACGAAATTTTCTCTCAAATACATTATAATAAATTTTAGAATAATTTATGGGGGATTTTTATGAAAAATATAGTTTCAACCGGTAAAGATGACTTTTACCGTCAAATGTTCCGGCTGACACTTCCGATTATCATCCAAAATCTGTTAAGTGCAGCCGTCAATTCCGCCGACGTAATCATGCTCAATTATGTCGGGCAGTCTGCAATTTCCGCAGTTTCTTTAGCTGCCAGTTATTCTAATATCCTGTTTATGGTATATTATGGACTTGGCACAGGTGCATCACTTTTATGTGCACAATACTTTGGACAAAATAATTTACAGGCAATTCACGCAATCGAAGGAATTGCCCTTCGTTTTTCAATCGCAATTTCCGGTGTCGTTGCCCTGATTGCATTTACGATGCCAAACCGCATGATGCTAATCTTTACCTCTGACCCGGAGTTAATATCCATCGGTTCTTCTTATTTAAGAATCATGGGAATTACTTATTTATGCTGGGGCGTGACCGAAGTTTATCTTGCAATTCTGCGAAGTATCGGACGGGTAACCATCAGTATGGCATTAAATATGCTTGCTTTTGTTTTAAATGTTATTTTAAATGCGGTCTTTATTTTTGGTTTATTTGGACTTCCAAAACTCGGAGCAGCCGGTGTTGCCATTGCAACTGCTTTTTCTCGACTAATCGAACTAATTGCCTGCATCATTGTTTCTTTTCTGAGTAAAAACGTAAAACTAAATCCGGCTTATATGTTTATCCATAGTAAAGTTTTATTAAACGACTTTATTAAATTATCACTTCCGGCACTTGGAAACGATGTCTCATGGAGTGTAGCCTTTTCCATGTATTCTGTTATTCTTGGACATTTAGGTACCGATGCTGTAGCTGCTAATTCTCTGGTTACAGTAGTCCGTAACATTGGTTCCGTGTTCTGTTTTGCGATTGCCAGTGCAGGAACCATTCTGCTTGGCAATGTTATGGGAAAAGGTGACTTGGAAAAATCTAAAGTTTATGCATCCAGAATGTTAAAAATGACTGTGATTGCCGGAGCAATCGGTGGTGTCATCGTACTGACAATCACACCTTTTGTAATGAGATTTGCCTCTCTAAATGATCAGGCAATGCACTACTTAAAATATATGCTCTTAATTAACACTTATTATATTATGGGTTCGGCTGTAAATACCGCACTCATTGCCGGAGTATTCCGAGCCGGTGGTGATACCAAATTTGGATTAATCTGTGATACCATTGATATGTGGGTCTACGCAGTTCCACTTGGATTCTTCGCTGCCTTTGTCCTAAAACTTCCGGTTCTCTGGGTTTATTTCTTATTATGTACAGACGAATTCGTGAAATGGCCCTGGGTACTGCATCATTACCGTCAGGGCAAATGGGCACAGAATATTACAAGAGAAAATTTATTTGACTGAATTGAATTAAGCAAGAAACAAAGCGGATTGCAAATATCCTTTTGACTGAAACCCAAAACGCCCTGTGCATCTCTTTTTTAAGAAATACACAGGGCATTTTGCCTATTTTGCTTTATTTATTATGATTCTATTTAAAAGGAATGTTTTTATCCTTCAATGGAAATATATTTATCTGTTTCCACTGCCGGTTTTGCTTCTTTCTTCGGTACGAACAGAGTCAGCATACCATGTTCAAAGTGAGCTTTGATGTCTTCCTGTTTTACATCTGCTCCTACATAAAAGCTACGTTCACAAGCGCCTGAATAACGTTCGCGTCTGATGTAGCGGCCAGTTTCTTTTTCTTTCTCGTCTTTATCAAGTCCTTTCGCTGCTGCTATGGTCAGATAACCATTTTCAAGGGATACTTTGACTTCATCTTTCTTGAATCCCGGCAGGTCCATTTCAATGGTGTAACCTTTTTCAGTTTCTTTAATATCTGTTTTCATCATATTTTTGCTATGATGTCCATACAGTTTCTTTTCAATGTTTTTCTGTTCTTTACTGTTATCAAAAAATGGGAATTCCCAAAAGTCATCAAATAAATTTTCTCCAAAAATACTAGG
>ERZ869983.125-NODE-125-length-25215-cov-11.186451_pt1 | contig 25215 bp, 19 predicted proteins | sample MGYA00521106_ERZ869983 | MGnify/ENA primary metagenome ERZ869983 (study PRJEB32232, sample SAMN07284972) | human gut metagenome | biome: human-associated habitat; material: feces | host: Homo sapiens | place: Tanzania | collected 2014-04-05 ...
GGCTCATCCACAATCTTCTTCAGCGCCATCATCGCCAGGAGCGGGATGGTGAATTCTGCAATGACCAGGATAGATGCCACCGTTCGGAACTTGGCATACATCGGCACATAATCGAGGAAGAAATTGGTAAACGGCATGAAGTTTCTACCCCAAGCGAGCAGGATGCTCAGGATGGTGGCAGCCAGCAAAGCCCACTTCATCGGACCCTTCACGATAAACAGACCGAGGATAAAGAGCATGCAGACGAAGGCGCCTACATATACCGGTCCGCTCGTTCCCGGCTGGTTGCCCCAGTACTGCCCGAGCTGCTGGTAAATCTGAACGAAGTTAGGATCCGCCTTCTCCATCGCCTTCTGGTTCTGTGCCAGCGGCACGGAGGCACCGCCCTTGGCATCCGGAATCATCAGCGTCCAGGTTTCGTCGATACCGTAACTCCACTGTGTGATATAGTCTCTATCCAGTCCGCTACTGGTCTGGTTAGCCGCATTTTTCTTTACGAGTTCACTCTTTCCTCGCATAGTTTCCTGACCATACTGCCAGGTATGATAAAGGTTCGAGAGGTTGAGCGAGATACCGATAAGGGCACCCACCACGCATACCGCCGTAGCCTTTCCGAAGCGTGCGAGTTCTCCCTTCTTGATGGCATCTACCAGGAAGGCAATCACCATAAAGAAGATGATAAAGAGGTAGTAATAAGTCATCTGCACGTGGTTAGCCTGCACCTCGAAAGCCGAGAAGATAGCTGTCAGGAGCAGTCCCTTGAGATACTTGCCCCGATAGGCAAGCACCACGCCCGCAATCATCGGAGGCAGATAAGCCAGCGCCCATACCTTCCAGATATGTCCGGCAGCGATGATGATGAAAAAGTAGGACGAGAATGCCCAGATGATACTTCCCAGCGCCGCCAGCGACTGTCTGAAGTTGAAGGCACGCAGCATGATATAGAAGCCCAGGAGGTATACAAAAACATACCAAACATAGTCTGGCAACCACAGATGATATGCCTTCACAATCTGGCTGAGCACCTGATTACTGTCATACGAAGGCGACATCTGATAGGTAGGCATACCGCCAAACACCGAGTTCGTCCATCGTGTAGTCTCTCCCGTCTGCTGCTGGAAGAGTTCCTTTTCATGTCCCAGTCCCTTTCCTGCTGCCGCATCATGTCGGAAGAGGATTCGTCCGTCCATATCGGCAGGCATAAAGTAGACGAAGGAGATGATTGCAAATGCAATAACTACCAGAATATCCAGTAGATACTTCTTCAAAAATTTCATATTTCTATATAAACGTTTATAATTTGGTGGCAAAGATAATGGAAAATTCTGACTTAGAGAAATAATCATAAAACAAAAAGGAAACTTTTAACTTTTTTATTAGAGTTCATCTTAGAATTCACCACATCTATGGAACGATAGACTATCATAGAGCATCCTTCCCCCATACACCACACACGTTGCCTATGGCATACAAAGGATAAACCAAAATATCATCATACGCACCAAAATTTTCAAGAGAGGTCCGGATTCCTTTTGCCAAATGCTTGGCTTCCAAGAATATTCGCAAACTTTGCATAGAGCCGCGAATTCCAGACTTCACCTCTATCGGATATATCACACCACCACGGGAAATCACATAGTCAACCTCAGCATTTGAATCTTTCTTTTCCCGATGCCAACAATAAAGATTATCATTTTGATATGGCAAGCGGTTCTTTACCAACTCAGTTCCGATAAAAGTCTCAGCCAAGGCTCCCCGATTGACTAAACTCAAATCATTTGAAACCAGTATATCCGTCAGATCCAGCTCCAGCATTCTCTGCAGCAAACCCGTATCCATGAATATATATCGTTTGTATTTTTCTTTGGCTTCGGCTAAAAGCGGAACCCCATTGCTATCCGTATGAACTACCGAATATACCAATCCTGCCATACAAAGCATATCCAAAGCTTCCTTTATCTGTGGTGTCCGATAAGTTGTATCAACTTGGGCATAAACAAATTTACCTTGCCCCTGCAAAGCTACGGAACGTAATACGTCTTTCAACAAACCTACAGGAACTTTTTCATGATACTTTTTAAAGTCATCCTGGTAAGACACCATCAACTCATTGAGTACTTGTTGACACTCAAGCATATTTGCCGTTTGCACATAAGTAGAAACACATTCTGGCATCCCCCCTATCACAAGGAACGTACGAAGATACTCCAAAGCCTTTGCATGAATAAGTTCTGGCAATGGCGAAAAAGGAGTTGCTTGAACTATCATATCTGCAAGCGACCGTTTGCCTAAGGCCCAAAGAAATTCCTGGAAGCAGAATGAATACATAAATATTGAACGAATACGCCCTACTCCAAATGACGGAAGGTCACGAAGGGCAAACTCCAAAAGTGAACCGGCTGCAATGACATGTAAGCGAGGCATCTTCTCATAGAAGTATCTCAACTTATTAATCGCTGCAGGACATGCTTGAATCTCATCAAAAAACAGAAGCGTCTCACCTTCCTCTATGGGAGTATCCAATATCACTGCCAACTGTTGGCATATTTGCTGCGGAGTATATCCTTGTTCGAATAAAGTATGTAATTCATTTTGGTCATTCAAGTCTATTTCTACATAGTACTTAAATTTTTCTCCCAAATGACGCACAGCAGAAGTCTTGCCAACTTGTCTTGCTCCTCTCAACAAAAGGGGCTTATGTGAAGCACTTTTACCCCACTTTTCCAACTCCCTATCTATAAATCTATCTAAATACCTCATTTTCAATAGTGTTTTTTATTTTCGGGGGCAAAGATAAGCAATATTTTGCAGAAATCGGCACCTTAGAATCTTAATATTTTGTAAAAATCGGCACCTTAGAACAAGACTTACATACAAGAAATAGGGTTTTTCCCCTATCATTTAGGGAAACGCTCGCTGCCGTTTCAGTCTTTATACCTACCTTTGCACCGTAAAACAAGTTTCTTCAAACAGTATATATTAATGTATAAAAGAATAAGAATTATGAAAAGACTAGCATTCATCATGATGGCATTGCTCCTGGCTCTGATGCCAGCAGCAGCACAGAATTATCGTGACAGCAGATATTATAACAAGCAGACGGGGCATCTCGACTACCGTTACAACCACAACTACGGCAGTCCATATTATGGTTTCCGCATCGGTCCAGCCTTCACCTTTGTCAATTCCGACGATTCCCGACTGGATGGTGGCGACTGGCAGACTGGTCTGAACGTGGGTGTAGTAACCGGCATCCCATTGACCGACAGCGCCCCACTCTATCTGGAAACCGGACTTTCATATATAGAGAAAGGTGGCAAGAAGGACCTTCCTGAAGGCAAGAAGATGACCTACGATCTCAATTATCTTGAGATTCCAGCCGTACTGAAGTACAAGTACGAGGTAGACGACCACTTCTCCATCCAGCCTCAGGTAGGCGGTTATTTTGCCGTTGGTGTAGGAGGTAAAATCAAGAACTTTGCCGAGCGTGAGGCAGAGAGCTCATTCAAGGATGCCAACTTCCGCCGCCTTGATGGTGGTATCCGCATCGGCTGCGGCATCGGCTACGACATGTTCTATGCCGACCTCACCTACGATATCGGACTTGCCAACATCTGCCACGACAGTTTCGACAAATCCCGCAATGGAGCCCTCCAGCTCAATTTCGGAGTAAATTTCTAGGAGCAAAACCATCCATTTTCCACCTTGCTACCGCATTTCGCGGTAGCAAGGTGGGAAACTCGTTGTTTATCAGCATATATCTATTTTCTACATAAGAATCAATTAAATATTTTTAAAGCATTATCCCTTATTTCTTACTTAACGGCAAAAACATACAATCTGAAGGCAAAAAATTGGGAAACACGCACAAATTGAAAGACTGAAACTCAAAAAGGCAACACTTTTCTACTAAAAAGTAGGTATTTTATCCTATTTTCGACAAAAAAGGTACAAAAAAAATGTTTAATTAAAAAAAATATTGTATCTTTGTCCGCAGAAAGAAACATTCCGTATTATTACTAAATTGAGTTTCATGGAAAGACAGAGAGAGAATTTTCTTATGACGAGAAAAGTAAATCATAGCGTTACTGTCGGATTGGCAGCCCTTGCTTTATGCTCGGTGTCGGCTAATCTCATGGCTGCAGTGAACAACCCTGAGATAGCGCGAGAGGTTATCTTACCACAAAACGAAAGTTTGATAGGATACGTTTACGATCAGGATAAGAATCCGCTGCCGGGGGTTACCGTAAAAGTGGAGGGAACACAAATCGTAACCGTTACGGATGATGAAGGCCGTTATTCCTTCAGCCAGCCTATCAAGCGAGGTGCTAACGTAAAATTTTCGATGCTCGGCTTTAAAACCAAGCGAGTTGTTTATAAAGGTCAGTCGGCTATCAGTCCGATGCTCGAACCTTCTGCTACCTCGGTAGGCGAGGTGGTGGTAGTGGCGCGCAGCAACATCAACGCAATCGACCTGCGTGCCAAATCGGGTGTGGTAGAGAATGTGGATATGAAGCGCGTAGAAGCTAAACCGATGATTGACATGGCACTGGCACTGCAGGGTGCCGTGCCGGGCCTTGTCGTTACCAATACGGGCGATCTGGGTACTGCTCCGAAAATCCGTCTGCGAGGAAACTCTTCGCTCCGACAGGGCAATGCAACCAACGAACCGCTGTATGTGATGGACGGTCAGATTATCTCTGCCGAGACTTTCTATAACCTGAACCCATCTGACATCAAGGGCATGAAGGTGCTCAAGGATGCTACAGCCTGCGCACTGTATGGTGTGAAGGCGGCTAACGGTGTGATAGAAATCACATCACAGCGTGGCCATTCAGGTGCTCCGCTCATCAACTACAGCACCAATATGGGTGTAACCACACGAGGCAGAAGAGGACTCAAGATGATGAGTTCTGCCGAGAAACTGGAACTGGAGAGACTCATCGGCAACGTGGAGACTCCGGGCTACAGATACAGCGAGGATTACTACCGCAAGTACTTTGCCAACAATCCGAATCTGGCAAGCATGATTGCCGATGGTCAGAACAAGCTCGATTCATTGCGCAACATCAATACCGACTGGTTCAACGAGCTTCTGCGCAACAGTTTCTACCAGCGCCACAACCTGAGTCTGCGAGGCGGCAATGAGCGAACCACCTATTTCCTCTCAGCCAACTATTCCTATCAGGGCGGCCGTATCGAGGGAAATGACAAGCAGCGCATGGGCATCCGACTGAATGTAGACCAGAAACTGGGAAAGATAGGTTATGCTATGCTGGGCGTTACCGGCTCTTATTCGAAGACCAATACGCCTAACGGAACCTCAAGCGACCCTTCTTCGCTGATTTACGAACTGAACCCTTATGAACAGAAGACAGGCAAACTCTGGTCGTATCCGGGACAGACTTACAAGGACCTGATGAACCAGTACAGCGCCGAATCTACCGACAAGGAGTTTGGCGTGAATGGTAACATCACCCTGAACCTGCTTCCGGGACTGGATGTTGCAGCCGTTGCCGGCATCGACTTCGTACTGGATGAGTCACACCAGTTTACGCCTTCTACAGCCTACTCTGAGACCCATAGCGGTGTACCAGAAGTGGCGCGCGGTATCTATTCGAAATCCAAGAATACCACCACCAATATCTCTGCCAACGTGCGTGCTACCTATACACGTACGTTCAACGAGATTCACGACCTCACCTTCAGTGCCAACATGGATTATTATGATACCAACATCGATAATCTGAGCACTACCGGTTATGGCGTAGGAACCCTGAACTCAGCGGCAGCCATCAACCAGTCGCTCACCGGCTCACGAAGAGTGAAGATGAGTGCTCCAAGAGACAAGAACCGCCAGTTGGGTATCGGCGGCGTGCTGGGTTACAGTCTGCTGAGCACCTACGACCTCTATGCCACCTACAAGGCAGATGCCTCTTCGGTTCTGCCATCAGACAAGCGATGGAACAAGGCATGGGCGGTAGGTCTGGGATGGACACCTTCCAACTATGCCTTCCTGAAGGACAACAAGGTGATTTCGCGCCTCAACTTCAAGGGCTCGTATGGTATCACAGCCAATCTGAACGGCGTTTCGGTTTCTACCACAACAGGAACCTTCTCCTACTCCACCAACACCTACGAAGACCAGCGCGTACTGGAACTCATCTCCTTATATAATAAGGACCTGAAACCAGAGCAGAACAAGTCGGTAGACCTGGGTATGAGCATGGACCTCTTCAACCGCATTACGCTGGATGTAAACTATTACAACCGCCGTACCGAACAGGCTTTGCTCGATGTGCCAATCCCTACATCGGTAGGCTATTCTACCCTGAAGCGCAACATCGGTGTACTGGAGAACAGAGGTATAGAGCTGGGACTGAGTGCCAAGATTATCGATACCTACGATTGCCGACTCAGCATCGGCGCCAACCTGGCCTACAACGACAACAAGGTGCTCGACCTGTATTATGCCGACAAGATTTACACCACCGAAGATGCACTGGTTCCAGACTATGAGGTGGGCAAATCATACGATATGCTCTACGGACCTACATCACTGGGTATCAATCCGCTCACCGGCTATCCGGTATTCCTGCTGCCAGACGGCACAGAGAAACAGGCTACCGAGGCACTGACCAAGGACGATGTAGTGGCATTAGGCCACCTCACACCACCTTATACAGGCACCTTCAACCTGAGTTTCTCATACAAGTCGTTCGACTTCGATATGGACTTCTACTACGTTCATGGCGGAATCCAGCGTTTCAACTACTCGTATGTGAGAGACAAGGACAATGTGAACAAGAATGCCGTAGCCGGACAGACCGAAAAGATGTGGTTCAAGCAGGGCGATGAGAACAAGACCTACTGGACACCATTCTACACCTCATCCACCGCAGAAGACAACATAGCACTCTATCCCAACTCACGCACCGTGGGCAAGAGCGACTACCTGCGCCTCTCTATGGTGAGCATGCGCTACCGTCTGCCAGCCGCTACCCTACACAAGATACTGCCATTCATGCAGTATGCCACCGTAGGTTTCCAGGCATCCAACCTCTTTACGTGGACCTCATATAAAGAGAGCGACCCAGAGAGCGGAACCCTTGCCGGCACCACACAGCCAATTTATACATTCAATTTGAATCTTACATTCTAGGAGACAGAAAAGATGAAGAATATCAAGAATATCATCAAGAAGGCACTTCTCATCACGGGCAGCACCCTGCTTCTGGCAGCCTGCTCGCTCAATGTGCCACCACCAGACCAGTTTTCAGACCCCGATGCCATCACCGATGTCAACGCAGGGCGCTCTCTGCTCACCTCCTGCTATCTGAGCTATCCGCATCAGGAGTATGAGTTTTCGCTCCTGGGCAACGACTTCTGCCCTACCAACCTCTCAGGAAAGGATGTTGAAACCCAGAACCTATACAACTGGCAGGACAAGAACATCAGCAACCTCTCGGCAACCGTATGGCCGGCGTATTACACCTGTATCTCCAACTGCGATGTACTCCTGGAGCGCATCGACAAGATTACGACCGAGATCTCAGCCGATCTGCAGGAGAAGCAGGCTATCAAGGCAGAGGTGCAGTTGCTGAAGGCAATGTGCTATTTCGACCTGCTGCGCATCTATGCCACTCCATACGATGAGAATCCGGATGCCGACGGCATCATCATCAAGAATATGTTCGGGTTCGAAACCAATGGCCGCAGTAGCAAGAAAGTCTGCATCGGCATGATCAACAGTCTGATAACAGAGGCATCAGAAGCGAGAAACCATCCCTCAAAGAACGGATGGCTATCGCAGACCGCAGCCGATTATCTGCTTGCCGAAACTGCACTCTATATGGGCGATTACAAGAAAGCAGCCGAATATGCCGACGATGTGATAGAACAGGGCGACGACAGCCAGATAGGCGGCGAAAGCTACTCCCGACTCTGGCGCACCGAGAGCTATGGCGGCAGAATCTTTGCCTTCAACACCCAGAACAGCTATTATATCGCCATCGAATACGACAACTCTGAAGGCGACTATTACGCCGTCAATCCGGCATTCACCTTTACGGATGAGGATGTACGCGCGAAATATACGCTCTATCCGAAAGACCAGAACGGCAAGACACACAACCTGATGGGCAAGTACAACATGATGAACAAGCAGGGCACCCAGCCTAACTACATCAACCGCATGCGTTACGCCGGTGCCTACTTCATCGCTGCCGAAGCCTATGCACGCGATAACAACGAACAGATGGCACGCGAGCGCATCAACCATTACCTGCAGCTGGTTTCAGCCGATCCTATAGCAGAAAGCGTAACGGGCGATGCGCTGGTTCAGGCTATCCTGGCAGAGAAGTACAAGGAATTCGTTGGCGAAGGCAACAATTACTTCGACCTGAAGCGAACCCACGCAGACTTGAACCGTCTGTCGGCATGGGGCGGAGCAGCCACAGCGAAAATCAGCAAGGACGATTACCGCTGGAACTTCCCTATCCCTGCTTCGGAATATAAATATAACAACAATGTGACCCAAAACGACAAGTGGCCAATTAACAGATAATATTAACATTTAAAATAAAGAGAACAATGAAGAAATTTAAATTCATACTTATGTGCATGCTCGCGATGCTGACAGGTTTCAGCGCATGCAGCAGCAGTGATGACAATGATGGCAAGCAGATGACCAACTATGTATCGATTTCTGCAGCCGGAAACAATATCATCAACGAGGATGATGACGAGGAGGTAAAATTCAACATCCTCATCGGTAACACCCTGACAGCAGATGCCACCATCAGTCTTTCGCTCGAAGGAAATGATGACAATGTGGCTACACTCACACCTTCTACCGTCGCGCTGAAGGCTGGTGCAAAGACAGCATCCTTCACCGTAAAATCGAACAAGAAGAGTCTGCTCAAATCTGATCGCGTACTGACCGTAAAGGCAACTTTCTCTGATGCCAACATGAAGACAGACGGAAAAGCCGCAACCCTGACCATCAAGCCAGACTCTGACATTCCTGTCCTCACGGCAGAACAGCAGAAACTCATTGAGGGCTACAAGCAGAACCTCAACATCGACCTGACCAAGATTCTCGGTAAGGTAAAGGTAGATACCAAGGTTACCTTCAATGACGATGACAAGATTGATATCAACGACAACAAAGATACCCGTTCTTTCAGCGGCGTTACCATCATCACGCTGAGCGAGAAGGCTACAGCTGACAAGCCTGTCTTGAAGATGGTTTCTAACGCAATGGGTATGGCTGCATTCAACTATGAAATGCTGAGAAAGAGAACCGTAGAAGATGCAGAAAACTGGACACAGATGCCATACGGTAAGGCTGTTATGGAGAATATCAACTACAATTACAATAAGGAAACCTTCACCATGACACTGGATGGTATCGAGGTAAACCCAGCAGATATGAGCCTTAAGTTTACAGGCAGCAAGGTAACGATGTATGAGGAAAAGATTACAACCGTTCCATTCGACTATACCTTCTCTGCATGGGACCGCCTCAAGGCTAAGGCTGATGCAAACGAGTCGTTTGTCGTAGACGAAGGAGAAACCAAGACCAAAGTTTCTGTACAGGACATCATTGATGGTGGCGGTTCGCTGAATCCTTATTCTTTCTTCGACAATACCGATGTCGTAGCAGACGGAGAAGAGACAGATTATACAACCATCTACGTTGCTCCAACAGGCAAAATCGACTTCACCAGTGGCAAGATGACCTTCGCTTTCCCTTGGTATCTTGATAATACATACGGATGCCAGCGAGTTGAAGCAACCTATACATTTGGTAATTAACAAGCATTTCACCATCTAATGCCGACATTATGTATAAAATAACGAAACAATTATTCCTATTTATCCTGCTTGCAGCTTTCAGTCTGCAGGCAGGAGCGAACAAAGATTCTAAAATAAACCTTCCACGGGGAACTGTGGAAGGCTACCTTGATAACGGACTCCACTATATCATTATGCCTAATGCACTGCCTCGCCATGGCATAGAGATGCGACTGGTGATGAAGGTAGGTTCACTGCAGGAGAACGACCAGCAGAAAGGTGGCGCTCACTTCCTGGAGCACATGTCTTTCTCGGGCACCAAGCACTTTCCACAGGATGCATGGGTAGATTATTTCGAACGGCTCGGTATGAAATACGGTCGCGACATCAATGCCTTCACAGGCTTCGACCGTACCATCTACTGGCTCTCACTGCCGGTTGCCGACTTCGGAACACAGGTGATGGACAGCACCCTTCTTGCCGTACGCGACATCCTCGACGGGGTTTCTTTCGAACCTCAGCTCGTTGAGCAGGAACGTGGCGTCATCAAGGAAGAACTGCGCGGCTACAGCACGGGCGATGACTTCTATAGTCTGAAGATTGGCGACGGAAGATACATCCTGCGCATGCCGCTGGGCACAGAGCAGGATATCGAAACCATCTCGCGCAACCAGTTGCTCAACTATTATCACCAGTGGTATCTGCCTCAGAATGCCTGTCTCGTGGTGGTAGGTAATGTAGATGTCCAGGACATGCAGAAGCGCATTCAGGCTACCTTCAGTTCGATAGCCAAGGGGCAGCCTACTCCGCTGGGCAAATATCCGCTTACCTATAAGAAAGGTATCACCCTGCACGAGGTGAAAGATACCGTAGGCACCAGTTCCAAACTGGAGTTCATCATCCCTCACGAGGGTGTGGTAGGCAACACCATCGCTTCTACCGCCCTGAAAGAGCAGTACCGGCTGCTTATCTCGGCTATCAGCAAGCGACTGGCAGCACAGGGCATCAGATGCGACATCAGCGATGCCTGGTATCTCGCTACCCAGAACCACTTCTCTTTCTCTGTAGAAGGCAAGGGTAAGCAGGAACTCAAGGAGAAGATGACCCAGGTGCTCGGCGCCTTCGCTGATATTACGAAAAAGGGATTCGGAAAAGAGGAACTCGCTGACTATGTTACCGAAAAGGTGAACAGAATGAAGGCGGATACCGTTGGATTCCAGTCGGGTAAATGGTGTGATGACTTCGTTGATTACATCATCTCGGGCGACCGCTATGTGGCATGGGACGAGGATCTGGAAAAGGTAAAACTCCTGGTTGGCAATACCAGCAGCAGCCAACTCCAGAAACTCTTCAAGACCATTCTGAACGAGGGTAAGAAATCGCTCCTCGTAGCCTACCAGAACAACGCCGGAAAGACTGAATCCTTCACCGAAAGCGAGTTGCAGCAACTCTGGCAGCAGGGACTGAAAACACGCATGCCAGCTTATACCTACCAGCGCAAGGAAGTAGAGGAAAAGCAGCACGTTGACATGCCTGCCTGTCTGTCAGCTACCCACCCGGATGCCAGTGCTTCTATAGTGAGCAAACGCAGATACGAGGATATCGGAGTATCGGAATATCAGCTCGCCAACGGACTGAGACTGGTGATGCGACCTACTACCGACAAGGACAGCACCATCTACATCGCCATGCACGGACGTGGTGGCGTGGGCGACCTCAGTAAGCAGGATTATCCGCTGCTCAAAGACGCCGTAAGCTATGTAGACATGGGCGGTCTGGCACATATCAATACCGACCAGCTGACCGAAGTGATGCAGGCAGAGGGTCTCTCTATGAGCGTAGGCATCGCCGACTACTGGCACCAGGTGCTCGCCTCAGCCCCAACCGACAAGGAACAGGAACTGATGAACCTGGTTTACGAGAAGATTACGGCTCCAGGCAAGTCGTACGAAGATTTCAAGGAAGTACGCGATGCGGAAATCGAGAAATTCGGCAAGGAAACCCTGCTCGAACGTCTGCTCAAGCGCGACATCAACCGCATGCTCTCCAGAAGAGTGGATTCGCTGGTGTGCAACATGCCGTCAAACAGCGGAGTCAAAATCCAGAAGGAAGACCTCAACAGACTCAATCTGGATTCCATGACCAACTATTATACATCGCTCTTTGCCAACCCTCAGCAAACCACGCTCATCGTTACCGGCAACATCGATGAAGAGCAGGTTTTGGGCACCATCGTCAACACCTTTGCACGCCTCAAGGCATCAGCCCGCATGACCCGTTTCGAAGACAAGCCAAGCAACATGCCGAAGAGTCCTTACAAAGAGGCTTTCGAGAACGATGTGGAGACGCAGACCGTGCTGAACTACATCTATTCGGGCAACTACAAGCCAGGACTCCGTCAGTCGCTCATGCTGAAACTGATGCGTGATGTCATGCAGAACCGCCTGCTGAGCATCCTGCGCGAGAAGATGAACATCGTTTATTCGCCATACGCCGACCTCTACTATGCCGGAGTGCCTCAGGCTAAATACAACTTCTGGCTGGAGATTGCGCTGAAGAACGAGAACCGCGACAAGGCTATCCAGGCTCTGGACGGAATCATCAAAGAGCTGCAGACCAGCAGAATCAGCGAGGGAGAACTCAACAAACTGAAGATGTCGTTCCTCGTTACCAAGCGCAAGTCGCTCTCTGATGACGCACCGGCAGAATGGAAGAACATCCTCACCACCCTCTTGCAGAACGGCGAGAGTCTGGAAGATTTCGACAACTACAGCAACTGTCTGAAGAGCATCACTACCGAGGATATCCGCAAGGGATTCGAAGAGTATGTACGTCCTGAGCGCGTAGCTCTGCTCTATAAGGGCAACCCGTTTTAAACTTTAAACAACCCAAAGAAGAAAAGATATGAAGAAGATATTATGGATGGTCATGCTCATGGTGAGCATGACTGCCTATGCACAGAAAACACCTGAGATATACCGTATTTTCGATGCCAAAGGCAAGGAAGTTACTTACGAGAAGATGATCAAGACCGTAGCCGCCAGCGATGTGGTGTTCTTCGGCGAAATCCACAATTGCGTCATCAGCCACTGGATGGAGTTGAAGGTATTGGAGTCGCTGGCAGAGAACAACAGTAAGCTGAAGGTGGGTATGGAGATGCTCGAAGCCGACAACCAGCTCATTATCGACGAATATACCGGCAGCGTGATTTCCTCCGACCGTTTCGAGGAAGAGTGTCGTCTCTGGCCTAACTACAGTACCGACTATGAGCCATTGGTTTATTATTCCAAGCGTCATCATCTCCCGCTGATAGCAACCAACGTGCCTCGCCGCTACGCCAGTGTGGTAAAGGAGAAAGGTCTCGTCTATCTCGATTCTCTCTCAGACGAAGCCAAGCGCTATCTCCCGAAGTTGCCTATCAAATATGTGGAGAATGAGAACGCCCAGTCGGGGTTTGCCCTGATGGGACTGATGGGCAAGGCTAAGGGTTCAAAGCCTGAACTGATGGCACAGGCTCAGGCTATCAAGGATGCCACGATGGGCTGGTTTATCGCCCAGAACCTGAAGAAGGGCGAGCAGATGATTCACTTCAACGGCACCTACCATTCTGACGGAAATAACGGCATCATCCCTTATCTCAAGGAATATCGCCCTAAGACTACCGTCAGCACCATCAGAGCGGTACGCCAGGAAGAAATTGACAAGATAGATGAAGATTATCTGGGTCTGGCAGATTTCTATATCTGCATCACAGAAGATATGAATATGTCATACTAGCCCAGCGAAATACGAAACTAGAAAGAGCCTGTATTATGGAAAGCCCCTGATGCAAGAAAGCACCAGGGGCTATAAATTATTAACTATAAACTATAAACTTCACACAGTTCCCAGTATCGATGGGCAAGGTCATGGATGAACTTTCGTCCTCGTTCGGTCCATACGAGATAGGTATGGGTGTAGGCTCTGCCCATCTTCTCCTGTCTGCCATCGCTCTTCGGGTCGAGGAAGGCGCTGTAGCGGGTGCGGCTCTTTGCTAACCCCATGTGGGCATAATCAGCATAGAGGAGATACTGACCGCTCTGGTAGTACTGGATATGCAGGGCACAGAGCGAGCGGTTCAACTCCTGGGCTGTGATGCCGAGTTCCTTCGCAATCTGCGTAGTTGTGAAGCAAGAAACGGAATCGAGCACGTTATCGCTGTAGAGCGCTTTCGGCAGAAGATTACCCACCTGATTCTCCAACTGGATGATGTTCTCACCATTCTTGGCGTTGCGAACCACCTGCTCATCTACCACATCATTCAATCGGCGGATTTCCGTATCCTGTTCGCCGATAAGCTTCTTCTGCTGTTCAATCTGCAGACGCTGCTTCTTCAGCAGATTCTCCTTCTCCTTGAGCGTAGCACGAAGAATTTCTTCAGCATGTCGGATTGTCTCCTCATCGCTCTCGCCCTGCTGCACCGGAATATAACCGCCCGTCTTGCGAATCTGCGGCAGCACATCAGCCGTAACCCAGTTTTTGAACTTCACGGCAGTAGAAAGTTTGGAACCGAGAACTAAAGCGTAGAAACCGCTCTCGTTAACGAAGATCATCTGTTGGGTTCGTTCTACTGGGGTTCCATCCTTACGTAGACGGCCCAAAAGTTTGACCCCTTGTTTCAAGGTGTCATATTGGTTAACCAATTGATACACTGCGTTATATGATTTTTTATATCCCAGTATATCACAGACATCCTTTGCACAGAACAAAGGTTCTCCGTTTTCATCGGTCAAGGTACGAATCTTACCGAATTCAGGGTTTTCAAACACGACAGCAATTGCTGCCTTCTTATCCATTTCTACTTTATTTGTATTTACTGACTGTACCATAATAATCTTGTTTAAAAAAATTAATCACTAAAAATTCAACATTCAACACTCAACATTCAACATTAAATGATCGTAATCCAAACGCTCTCCTCTCTTTCCCTCGCTGCGGTAATGGCATTGATAAGCCGATGCAACCAGATGCGGGAATTAAAGACGGCACCCTGTAACTTATTTTCCCCTACCAGGATGCAGCCCTGCGTATCATCAGGATAATTACCGGCATGGATGCGGATGCCCTCGAAATCAGGAACACCCTGCACCAGCGGAAGCCACTTCTTAAACCTTGGCGATTTCGAGATAACAACAGGATATGAACCTTCCGGAATCGCCGTATGACCCGGTATCTTGCGGGCTTTCTTGCCCGATACCCTACTGTATCTTCCATCCTCCTCTTCCGGCTTCAGTTCGATGCCCAGAAGATTTCTCCACGTAGGCTCCAAGGTATCACAGAAGTAATGCTCCTTATCCAACTTCGCCATATCAAAGCTGTGCTCAAAGATACGTTTGTCGCCTATTTTTACCCCCGAACGCCAGGTACGTTTCACGTCCTTATCGCTCAAGACATAAAGATGACCTATCGTATAAGTCTTCTTTTTTGCTATTCTTTTTACTACTATTTCCATAACTCAAACTCCATTAAGATTCTAATATTTTTACCTCTTTACCATCCTTGCGGTTACGTAGCTTTTCAAAACTGAATAACTGAATACTGATTACGTCACCCGTTACACCCTTAGGCGGAATCTTCCGGATATAGTTACGGTTCACCCAATTACGCAACATAGAAGGAGTGCCCTTCTTATCCATACCCAACTGCGAGCGGAGATATTCAGCCTGCTGGAAATTAAAGACATCAGGCAACGACTGCAACAGATTTGCCGGTCCACGCTTGCTCGATTTCTCGTTCGAAAAGTTCGCCCTCTTGATGGCATCACCGAAGAATCGCATCTTGCAGTAGAGGTCGTAACGCTCGCTCCAGCGGATGAACTCGTCTATCTCCGGCTCCCATTTGCAACCGTTCGCCACATACAGCACACACGCCTTCAGGTAGGCGATGACGTTGGCACGGAAGGAAAGATTCTCATAAACCCTATCCTGCGACAATCGGGAAAACTCCGCATTCTCATCCTTCAGCCGGAGGGCAAGCTGGAATGCCTCAGGGCAGTCAATCAGTCCCCTGGCGTTGTTCAGATTCTCGATATAAGGCTTCAGCGCCTCACGGTAAGCATCATCGTAATCGCCGTAAACAGGCATTTCGTCACCGATTTCACGCTCCGGAATGGTACAGAAATTGATACGGCTTATCGGACCGTCTGTCAAAACTTTTGAGAAGTAACGCTGACCCTTCTGGATGGTGGTAGATGCATTCCAGTTGAACCGGATGGTTACACGTTCCGTAACACTTTGAGTTCCCACGCGAGTCTGACCGTACTGGTTCTCGCTATCTGAGGCAAGACACATGATGCGAAACTGCTGATTTCCGGTTCCCTTCAGGGCATCAAACTGGTCCAATTCATTGAGCGAAGTGTAAAGAAATCGTCCCTGAGCTTCAGCGGTACGCATCACGAATGCCGGATTGGTCATATCAGCATCAATCTCCTGGATAACGAGGTTGTCTGGTCGCTTGCGCTTGTCCTTATTGGCACCCTTTCGTATCATCTCCTCTTTCCATTCCTTCTCACGCTTCAGATTCTCGGCATCCCGTTTTCGGATATCCTCCATAATATAGTTAATCGGCTTATTAACAGATGATTTACCCGCGCCCGTACCAGCCAACAAACAAGTAGACAATGTAGCCTCATGCACTACATTATCAATGTATCGGAAGCTCGTCTGCCAGAGATGAGTAGCGAGCGGAGGAAAGATGGCATGCGCCACAGCCGGCTTATAAACCTCCGGTGTTCGAGATATCAGCAGTTCCACCAGTTTCGGCAGTTTCTCCGGCATCGCTGGCGGTTCGGGATAATCCTCATCGGTACTTTGAACTTGTATCATTGAACCTTGAACTGCATGATTTGCGTTAGGGCTATTAACTGTTAACTGTAAACTATTAACTTGTTGGCTGGCCTGTTTCTCAGCCAGCGCATTCACCCTTATCACGTCCCTCGACATCGGCTTGCAGCTGTCAGCATATTTCGCATAGAAATCATGTATCAGTTGATGGCAGTCATCCTCCTGATAGTAGCTTGGCATTTTCGTCCTCACAACCTTCATCAGTTCCTCCTCGCTCATCACCCTCGAAGCGCCTGCGCTCATGATGGCGAGCAGCGAAGAATGCCGAGACCCAACGGTATCAATTGCCATTCCTTCAAGCCCTGCCGACTGCACGAACAGATCAAAGGCTATCAGATTCTTCTCACTGGCCTCTCCCAGTTCACCAGAGCCATAATTGCCTCCAGGATTCCCGAGATGAGGATCATCAACATAATTGCTATTACCAGATTGGGCAGGCTGAACAGCAGTGCCAGCAGGAGCAGCATAATCGCCACGATTGCCCGAAAGTCTATTGTTTTCATTATTTTTACTATTGCTATTAACTGTAAACTATTAACTTTTGCATCCCCCCTTCCGTCAACGGTCAACTCACGGTCGAGAAAAGCTTGTCTGCGAGCCTGTATCTCGCTCTCCGGCAGCACCGCGCACCACATTTTAGACCGGTAGATTTCCGAGTCCTTATCCGTCAGGAAAATCATCCTCTCAGGTGTGATGCAGCTTTCATCATAAGGCACGCCGAGCGCCTCACAATACGCCTTCTGCGTCTCCTCGATGGTCATCCCAATCGGCATTCGAATCCCGATATGCAGCTTTTTACGAGCGCTATAGCAGAGATGCAGCAACGAGCCGTTCCAGATACCGGAAGAGCAGTTCAGCTCGCGAGCCTTCTCAATCGCCTTCTCCACATACTCTTTATCATCCACATCGATAATCGTCTGGAAGAGAAAGCTTTCCGGCAAGGCATTCTCCTGTCTGCGCACATTATTCTTAAACATACCGTAGTGCGGACAGAAGAAAGGCAGCTCGCTCTTCAGCCTCTCCTGCGCCTTCTTCACCGCCTGCGCATCGTTCAAATCTACTCCGTCAATCGGCAATTCACCCCGAATCTGCTGAATCATCTTTTTAACGGCAGCCGATTCAATCACCTTATCATAAGTATCAATATTGTAAGAAAAAACTTTCCCTTTATTACCCTTGCGATAAGGATTAATTGCCACTACATGTACTATCTCCATATTACCTCCATATTTTATTAATCGAATACTTCGCTGTTAATCATGATGTATCCTGAGCCATAGCTTACATTGATAGGCAGAATCAGCGAGTTATCCGAAATCTCGTCAACCCCGTTCGCCTCGAAAAGCGAAGCATTCTCGGCATCATTCAGTCTGCTCTTGACGAAGCCTATTACCCATTTGGCCGCAATCTTCTCGGCTGCAACATCCTTGTCAACAAGGTCCTTCACCAGCTGTTCATCGCAGAAGTTAAGGTCCGCATTCACGTCCTCAGCCTCCGCTTCATCCTTCCCCATTTCCTGGTTCTCGAAGAAGAGGTTATACTTGATTTTCATGTCCTTCTTCATCACGATGTTCAGATTTTTCAGTTCCCCCTCCGAGTCAGCAATCGTCTCATAGAGTTTCTGTACCGACTTCTTGAAGATGTTCTTCACGTCCATCAGACAGTAATAGATTTTGCCGTCAATCACCACCACCCTCAGTTTTCCGTACTGCGGATGAGAAAAATAAAAAGGTTTCATTACTTTCATCTTATAAATTCCTTTTAAAACAGTTGGACGCTCCCACAACGGTTGATGTGCCTATACACAAAAGCCCCCGAAACTCAGACCAAGTTGGTTCTGAATTCCGGGGGCAAATGTACGGCGTTTTTGCGACAAAAAACTAGTACGTACCAGTACTGTCGTACTAGTACTACTTGCAAAAAACGGTCATTTAACCTATATATTTATTGATTTTATCTCCAAATTCACCCATAGAAGGCATTGAGATAGCTTCATTGTAGCGCGTTCTGAGCACAGCAGGGTTCATATCCCATAACTGTGAGAATACTTTCCATTGTTTGGTAATATTCAGTTTGATGGATAACTTATAGGCAAGATATCCCTTCTGATAGCCAGAAAGATTGACAGGCTGGAAGTTTTCATCCAAAATCCCATACTCATACAAACTCTTCAGAATCTGTTGTGCTTTTTCTCCTTTCAATTCTTTAGGAACTGTAGGTCTATGAGGTAAAAACAACTTGGTTATGCTAGATGCCTTTTTATTATTCCTTTTGTCCACTTCATCAACATTTTCAAAGTCAGCTTCCGTCACATCGGAATCAGAAAAATCATCTCCCTTACACCTCTCTCTTGCGTCATCATGCGAAGGATTGAAGTTCACGACATTGCCAAAATTCACACCTTCCACATGGATATCTCCATTAAAATTTAGTATGCAACTGACTTTCATGATTCCAAAAGACTAATAAGGTTATTAACACTTGTAGTACCCTCAAACACGCGAACGCCTTTCAGATTAACTACGATATCAACACTCATACTGATGATTCCCAACACAGCCAGGGCAATCTTCAGTTTTACGATAAGTTTAGCCATATATCTTCTCTTTTTAAGATAGACTAAATTTACTTCCTCAATCTTGGAAGAAGAGGTGGCCCCTGAAAGTTTTCCAGGGTGAATCCTTACTTCGGAGACATTGAGCCGCAGAGCAGTATGAGGAATGTCTCCCCCCGATTTCATGTTGAATTTTTCATTTTTATTTGTTTAAAAGTTAATATTGTTATTTGTTTCTTCATGATAGCCACACAAATACTCATGTACGGCTAAATATTATAGTTGTTATTTGTTTATCAAAGCTTCAGCGTTCTCAAATCTACTCCTTTGGCGATTAGTTCATCAACTATAGTAGCTTGTATACCATAAAGTTTTCTATACCCTTTATCAAGTTTTTCAACCTCACTTACAGAAACCTCATCAACTTTTTCCTTATTTGCCTTGCTCTTCTGTTTATTCAGCTCTTCATTCAGATAATAAGCAATAGCATAATTGAACTTCAATATGGAACCCATAGAAATCTTTACCCCGTCAATAACAAGTTTTCTGACGGTTTTATAATCGATATGAAATTCCTTTTTAAGTTGCTTGCGGGTTACTATATCTTTCTGCAACATAGATTTTACGAGGGGCCTTAGTTCGTTACTGAGCTCCTCTTCCATGTACCCCTGTGCAGATATTATTCCAGTATCCGTATTTACCTTCATGTTGATTTTATTTTTAAAAATTTCTACGAAGGTAATTTATATTTTTATGTCAGGCAAAACAATTAGGAGCAATAGCTCCTAAAAAAAAGTTTCAAAGCACTTTATTTCTCAGAATTATTTACAAAAAAAGGGAAAAAAGTGAGCAATTTACGTTACTCGCCTTCTTCCCCTTACTTTTATAATTTTACGGTAGGTGCATCGCTCTGCACAATCCTTATTTCATTGCAATCTTGATAGAATCCTTACCCACTTTGGCGATAACCAAAGACTCGGATTCACCACCTCGCCATCGTCAAGCCCCGAAAGGGTGCTCTGCGACAAAGCGCATTATGGTCGTAGAAGATGAACACAGGCTTTTCAGCGTTCATCTTCTCCAAACCAGTGGTCTACGATATATGCCTGTATGCCCATAACAATCTTGTTTTCTTGTAATTTTCTTGTAAACCTTGCAGTTTTCTTGTAAATCGCCAAAAATATTCCTAACTGTCTATCAATACTTTACAAAAAAGTTCTTGTAAATCATGCAGTTTTCTTGTAAATCTATAAAACTCTACTTGCATAAGAACCAAATACGCCTCTTCACATAAATTTTTCCTTCCTTCCTTAAGGAAGCCAGCAAGTTAGTCACCTTATTATACTTTTGGGTTTCATCCAAAACCTCTGGCAATTTATCCATAAGAAGTTCTTCGATTTCTTTTCTTGACGCAGAATCAAACTTCCTCAAGTAATCAACAATCAACTTTTTATAATAAGAATCATCAAAGCTCTTATTCTTTATATACGAAGCCTTCAAACCTATATGCTTGGAAGACTCCACTACTTTATACGACAAGTACAAATTAGTTTTTCGTCCTTCCACAAATCCCTTTTGCCTAAGCAGCGCTATAGCATCATTTGTCAAATCAGCATATTTTTTCTTCTGTATCTTATCTAAAAGTATAATTTCAGGAAGAGACAATTCTGTATTATTCACCAGAATCCGGGCAAAATTCTCATCCAATACTTTTCCTTGTATCTCACATCTTACCTTTTGATCAGAAAGCGTATATATAGGCATTGGGAAGAATCTCTTCTTCTGTTCAATAAAGAGTTTTTTAATTCCTCCACCTTCTGTATCTGCCATTCCTACATTACACATAGCTTCCATCAAGAAAGGATTGCGGTATCTTGAATCTGGACAGTCTCGTTCAACCACATCTTCTACGGATTTTGGTATAAACTGACCATAATTCTGTATCACCAGTTTCTCATCTTCATATTCCAAAAGTTCGATACGTGTGTTCATGCCATAATCCTGATGCCCGATGGCATTATTAATCGGCTCTCTAAGTGTAAACATATCATAGCGTTTCATATTTTCAGGGAATATATTACCACTAACGGTATATGTATAGTTATTGTTCCTAATATACTCCTTTGTTATTTCATCCACAGCCTTAATCATTGGAATATGAAAATTGCGAAAATCCTTGTTCTTATCATCTTTTGTCAACAGTTTCCAACGGATGATACACACTGCAGGCGACAGGAAATGCTCAGACTCCTCTCTACCAAGTAGGATGATAGCAGCATTGGTTATCTTTCCGGCTCTTGTAATCTTTGCCTTGTTCAGGAAGGTTACATCATCCCAACTTTCGATTTCCTTAGCTCTTTTTTCATGTCTTTCGGCATATTTCTCCCTCGCCATACGAATAGCCTCAGGATCGAGGTCATCGATGGTGGCATCTTCTATGATATTAGCAGACCAATCACCAAAAGCAGCACTCGGCTCTGAAAGAATTCTTTGCTCTCGCTCCGATGTCATTTCCACCAACGAATCGGCTATACGCTGCCAAGCCTTTCTGTGGGCATAGACTGGGCGGCGTGGCTTATGCTTGGGAATATGGATAATCCAAACCGTCTTATTACTATCATCAGTAACAAATTCTTCTATGCGAAGCCCTTCTGAAGAAAGATTCACACATTGCTCCACCAATTTAAAAGTTGCCGTTAATGGTGTTGCCATAAAGCCATTAAAGGTCAATGCAGACAAGTCTGTTCCAACAATGTCTAAGGTTTTGTCTTTAATACCTATCACAAGTTCCCCGCCCTCCATGTTAGCGATAGCCGACACGTAGGAAAGCACATCATTGCCTTCTTTGCCATTAAAGGAGTTTTTCAGATTCTTCATCTCCTTCCATTCGCATCTTGCATTTTCCTCTGGATAGCGTTGGCGAATATATTGTTGTAGCTCTTGCTCTGTCATTATTTATTTGTTTTGATGTTTTTAAAATGGTAACAATGGTTGGTAGGTTCATTGTTGTCACTATTCATGATTATTAAATGCAAAGGTAAGCAAAAAAGCGTAACGATGTTCTGCAAGTTGCATATTTAACGTTACTTTAACTTTGTGCAGAGAAACGCAAGTCCGCTAGGCGTTCCTATGGGCATGAGCAGTTACAACTAAAACGCCCATTGTTAAAATAGTCTGGAGAAACTGCTATAGAAATAGAATCAACTAATTTATACCTCAAAATCATGCTGGTAACCCAACGTGATTTTGAGGCATAATGCATATTATTTATTTCATTGCAATCTTGATAGAATCCTTACCCACTTTGGCGATAACCAAAGACTCGGAAACGGCATAAGAGGCAGCACCGTTGGCTGCAACCGTAGAGCCGAGATACTTGCCATCAGCAGCGAAGAACTTCACCACCTCGCCATCGTCAAGACCCGAGAGGCTGATGATGCCATCATGAGCCGAAGCCACCACGCCCCGTGTTCTTACCTGATTAATGTTGGTACCATTATCAAGGTTAGCATTAATCCAATACAGAGTTGCCTCCGCCTTATCAGATGCTGTATGGCCATCAGCTGTAGCATAAACAGAAATATTATAGGCTGCAGAAAGAGATACTTCCCCATTTTCGCTCAGCGCATTAGACTTAATATCTGTATCAGTTATTGTATAATGATACTTTGCTCCTGTTGTTTCGCAAGCGAACATCAATTTGCCTTCGCCATAAGAAACTGATGGAGTAGAGCACTGAGTAACTGGCTTGTTATCATCTCCTGTTTCGTCTGGATTCCAGGCAGAGATATATTTATAATAATATCCAAATGCATCTTTATAATCCTGTAGATATTCTTTTGGAACCTTAATTATACTTGTCGTTGGTATTTTTAAGTCTGCGTAATTTGATTTACAATATTTACCTTCAAAATAAACAGTTTCCAGACCACTGCAACCATAGAAGCACCATCCACCCAATGAAGTAACAGAAGAAGGTATAGTGATTGAGGTCAAACCACGGCAACCAGAGAAGCAACTAGACCCCAATGAAGTAACAGACGAAGGGATGGTGATAGAGGTTAAGCCGCTACAACTAGCGAAGCAATTTTCTCCCAAAGATGTGACTGAAGAAGGGATTTCAATGGAAGTTAAGCTGCTACAACCAGAGAAGCAAAAACCTCCCAAAGATGTGACTGAAGAAGGGATTTCAATGGAAGTCAAGCTGCTACAACCAGAGAAGCACGACCAACTCAAAGAAGTAACAGACGAAGGGATGGTGATAGAGGTTAAGCTGCTACAACCAGAGAAGCAAAAACCTCCCAAAGATGTGACTGAAGAAGGGATGGTGATAGAGGTCAAACCGCTGCAATAACTGAAGCAATTTTCTCCCAGCGATGTGACTGAAGAAGGGATGGTAATAGAAGTTAAAGCACTGCAACTTCCAAAGCAACCATCACCCAATGAGGTAACAACATACTCTACCCCATCATTACCCTTAACCTTCTCCGGAACAACTATATCACCAGAATAATTGCCATCTGTTTTAGACATAAGAGCAGCCGTCTTAGCCCCAGTATCCAACAAATAACGAAACCCATCAATAACTTCAAATTTGACATCTTCAGCCATCGCACTACTTGCCGTCATGAGCATCATAACAACAAGCATAACAAAGCCCTTAAAAGAGCTGCAGGGCCCACATTTACTCTCCAAGAACCCATTTCTTAAAGTAAAATTTCTCATAATCTTATATCTTAAATTACACTTTCTATATATATAAGAGGCAAAGCCTCAACTACTATATCATTTTAGAAATATCCTTCCCATATTTTAGGAATGACTTCAAATTTTGTCTCTTCGGGCAAAGATTCTTCTTTTCTATATTCCCCTTCAAAAGTACAACAATATTTCGAAACATGCAAGAAAATCGGGGAAAAGTTTAGAAAAAGTTATCAGGAAGTATTAGGGGAGGCTGGTATCATATATTGGCTCGCATCAGAACTGAAATTCAAAGTCACACTTCTCCACGTTGCGCAACTTCTCCAGTTGCTCAGCCTTATGAGCCTTCAACCTCTTCACCCATTCTGCCAGCTTGGGAGAAGAGCTCTTGATAACTATTGTTTCATTTACATGTACCATAAGCCTATAGATTAAAATTCGAATATTTTTAAAGCTTTTGCCCTTACAGGGCGTTGGTTTATATTTCATTAATACCCAGGGTGTTGCCCTGGGCTAGGAGCTTCTGCCCCTTCAGGGCGTGTGGGGCAAGCCGAAAGGGTGCAGCCGAAATATACACTACGCCTGAAGCGGCTTCAATTCTTCTTCTGTCAATCCAGTAGCCTGCATGATTTGCGACCAAGACATACCCATTGACAAAAGGCGGTAAGCTGTGTCTATCTTTTCTTTAGCCATTCCTTTAGCTATTCCCTTTTTCTCTCCTTCAACATAAGAGCCATAAAGGCCGGAGTAGTAATCGTCAACAGCCTTGATACTTTCATCGTATTTTTCCCGCTCCTCACTACTCAAGAAACGAACATCTGGCAATTTTGCAAGATGATCGAGCATCTTCTTTTGTTCCGCTAAAGGCAAATTTTTAAATACTTCATCCATTTCCATATACTTCAATACAGAAATCAATTTTTCAATGCCAGTTCTTATTTCCTCATTTTCTGAATTTCCTCCAGCGGAAGCTCGGTGGCCGTTGATACTTGCGCTTCCGAAAGACCCATTGACAAAAGGCGGTAAGCTGTGTCTAACTTTTCTTTAGCCATTCCTTTAGCCATCCCTTTAGCCATTCCTTCTGCTCTACCTTTAGCAATTCCCTTTTCCTCTCCTTCAACATAAGAGCCATAAAGGCCGGAGTAGTAATCATCGGCGGCCTTAATACTTTCATCGTATTTTTCCTGCTCCTCACTACTCAAGCAACGAACATCCGCCAATTTAGCAAGATGATCGAATATCTTTTTCTGTGCCGTAAAAGGCAATCTTTCCAATACTTCC
>ERZ869983.130-NODE-130-length-24693-cov-6.963520_pt1 | contig 24693 bp, 24 predicted proteins | sample MGYA00521106_ERZ869983 | MGnify/ENA primary metagenome ERZ869983 (study PRJEB32232, sample SAMN07284972) | human gut metagenome | biome: human-associated habitat; material: feces | host: Homo sapiens | place: Tanzania | collected 2014-04-05 ...
GTAAAGAAAGAGCAGCTGATAAACTGGAAAATTTTGAAGCAGAGCGAGGGACAGCTTCTGGCAACGAATGCCTATGCATTGCTGACATCAGATTATTTTTCATTCGCCAAAACACAATGTGCGGTATTCAAGGGAACAGATCGTGCAGTGTTTCTGGATAAGAGAGAATTTACAGGACCAATCTATACACAAATCGAAGAAGCAGTAGATTTTGTATTGAGAAATATTCGACTTGGAGCAACAATTGACGGATTGGTAAGAAAAGAAAAATATGAGCTACCGCCGGAAGCAATCAGGGAAATGATCATTAACGCCCATTGTCACCGTAACCTGTTGGATGAATCCTGTATTCAGGTCGCAGTTTACGATGATAGATTGGAGGTGACTTCTCCGGGGGGCTTATATAATGGATTGACTTATGAAGAAGTCATGAATGGTCATTCTAAGATCCGGAATAAAGGAATTGCCAATATATTCAGCCAGATGGGACTTGTAGAAGCATGGGGAAGCGGAATAAAAAGAATTCTTAATGCTGCGGAAGAGTATAGACTTCCGAAGCCGAGATTTCAGGAATTTGACAATATGTTTCGAGTAGAGCTGTTCCGTAATTCATTTCCGATGACAAATGAAAAAGAAAACATCGGAGAAACATCGGAGAAACATCGGAGAAACATCGGAGAAACATCGGAGATAGAGGGGAGAACAGACCTCAACGATACACAGCAAAAGATTATAAAGTTGATTTCAGAAGATCATCAATTATCAGCGGTTAAGTTAGCTGAAAAAATCGGGGTTGCCAGTCGAAATATTGAGAACAATATTAAGAAGTTAAAAGAGTATGGTATTCTTATAAGACATGGCTCTCCAAGGAATGGTTACTGGGAGATTATAGATAAAGATCTACAGGAGTAAAAAATAGGTTAGTCCAAGATTGGTCGAAGATAGGAATGTTGTTTTCTACTAAGGCAAAAGTAATCTTGCATGATGAAAGATTTATTCAGCAGACACCTTTCTGTTGAAGAAAATGATGGAGTTCCATTTCCAGCGTATGAGGTTATTATGGATGCTGTAAAATACAGCATGAGGGAAGAATTAGAACCTGGTCAGGAAGTTTTGTTTTCTTCTCGACTTGGGGAGATTGCAGTAAAGAACACAGATGGAACTGTAATTAATTTTTCGGCATTAAGTGACGGTTATCGTAATGTGATTAAAATTGTAACGGATATTGCAACAAAAATGTGTATTTTGAATCCATATCTTGGAAAGGAAACACTACAGAAAACGCCGGGGATTGTTGTAATAGACGAGTTGGATCTTAGTTTACATCCTACCTGGCAGAGAAGGATTGTCGGTATTTTAAAAGATTTATTTCCTAAAGTTCAATTTATTTGTGCGACACATTCACCATTTATCATTCAATCGTTGGATTCTGGGGAACTGATCACATTAGATACAACCTTGGATGAAGAATATTCAGGTCAAAGCATTGAAGATATTTCAGAAGATATCATGAAAGTTCCAATGGTGCAGTATAGTGAAAAGAAGCTTGAAATGTATGAAGCGGCTAGAGAATATTTTGAAAAATTAAGAAGTGCATCGACAGAGCAGGAATTGAAGCCGTTGAAAGAAAAATTGGATTTTTTGTCGGCACAATATAGTGATAATCCGGCGTATAATGCATGGATGCAACAAAAATATCTTGAAAAAAGGGCGGAGATAAATAACAAATGAGACCAGTTAATAAAGGGAAAGCACCACAAAAAGTATATAAAAAATACCAGGATGCAGAATCAGATTTAGAATCACGTTTGGGTGCATATTGTTCTTTTTGTGAAATGTCAATTAATCATGTACCGGAAGTTGAACATCGGGAGGCAAAATCAACAGGTGGTGAATTACTTGAGTGGAACAATTTATTACTTTCTTGTAAATATTGTAATACTCGAAAAGGAGTCAACGTAAAGAGAGACGATAAAGATAAGTATCTTTGGCCAGATATAGATGATACTTTTCATGCATATTCTTATGATAAAGATATCCCTCAATTGAATGAAACATATCTAAATTCAAGGGGGACAGCTGAAAAAGAAAAGGCTGAAAATTTATTTCATCTTATAAAATTGGATAATATTCCGATTTCTCCTAAAGATAAGGATCGGAGATATTCGTCAAGAAATGAGACAAGAAATTGTGCACTTGAAAGCAAAATAGGTTTAAGTAAGATGGAAGGAATTACTGAGCGGAAGGCTTATCTGAATGCTTTAAAAAATCTGGCACTGGCAAAAGGATTTTTCTCTGTATGGATGGAAGTTTTTAAAGATGATGAGGAAGTTAAGCAACTTCTGATTTCTTCATTTAAAGGAACCAAAGAAGAATATTGTAAAGAACTTACATATTAAGATAATTGCAGCAGGGTTACTTTTACTATGTGCAGTAGCTTATAGATTTCTCATGAGGAAGAAAACAAAAAATAAAAGAATAGGAGCACTGTGAAAACTATTTGGAGTTAATTTCACAGTGCCCCTATTCTTTTATTTTATAGTCCATTACAGTATTCTACTGGTGAGATACCGTTTGCTTTTTTAAATAACCGACTATTAGAACATTGTTAATATGAAGAGCTATGTTTTCTTTTAGAATGTGTTCGTAGAGTAAACTACTCTACGAAATATCATATTCAAAAAAATTCTCCAATTTTTAACAAAACAGTCATGCTTATACTACTCTTTTCATTTATTTCTGTCAATAAATATATGTGGATTTCATAATTTTATACACTGCTTTAACATTAAGATGATAATAAAAGCTATTTTCGTTGATCTATTTTCATTTCTTAAAGAGACTTTTAGTTATTTACCGTCAAATATTTGGTCAATTTCCAGTCCATATTATCTAAAGAAAACAATTCAAAAACAGATAAATCTATCTCAATTTCAAAATTCTATGTAGTATTTCAAAACTCCATACAATTTATTTACCGTCAAATTTATGGTCAACATTCTAACAATCCTTGATTTGTAAGGCTTTCTTCAAAAATTTCGTAGAGTAGTTTACTCTACGAAATTTTTACAGAAAAGGATGAGGTCTATGGGAAGAAAACCAAAAGATCTGTCAGGTCAAAAGTTTGGCAGGTTGACAGTTAAGAAAATGACAGGAAAAAGAGATGGCAGAGGTTCAGTCTATTGGCATTGTAAGTGTGATTGTGGGAATGAAGTTGATGTAACGGCAGCAAGACTTATACAAGGAACATGTCATAGTTGTGGTTGCTTACAGAAGAAGAACCGTCAGGAAATCGCGCAGAGAAGACATCTCGTAGACGGAACCTGTGTTGAAGTACTGGAAAAGAGAAAAAGCAGAAAAGACAACATGAGTGGTTTTCGGGGAGTTTTCCAATTAAAGAATTGTAATCGGTATCGTGTGGATATCGGGTTCAAGGGAAAGCGCTATTATGTTGGTCTTTTCGACAATTATGACGAAGCGGTGCAGGCAAGACTTGCGGCGGAGAACCTGATTCACAATGGTTTCATTCAGAAATGGAAGGAATGGAATGAGAAGGAGAAGGAAGATCCAGAGTGGGGGGAGAAGCATCCGCTTGTTTTTGATGTCCGGAAAGAGAACGGGGAGATTCGAGTGAAGGTTTGAAAAAAAGAGAAAATAAGATTAATGCACCGAGAGGGTGTGAAAGCACAAATTCCGCCAAAGTAGCATCCAGGGATCATGAAGCGTATGAAAGCGAAGGGTATAGTTACGATTTATAAGTTGACGTTGGAAGAAGAAAATCCTATCTTTGGCAGTTACGTGGTAAACGATCTAGGGGAGTTTAAGAACATGAGTAATATCAACATCGCAAACAGGTACAATAGGGATTACTGGTGTGAAAGAAAAGGTTTACATAAGCGATTTGTATGGCAGGGATAGAGAATACACCTATGATCTAATTCACGATTGGGAAAATAAGTAGAGGTAAGAAACTATGAGCTATAAGGAAAGATACGAACAGTGGCTGAAGGATGAGTTCTTTGATGAGACAACTCGTAAGGAACTTGAAGCCATTAATAATGAAAAAGAAATTGAGGATCGCTTTTATCGTGATCTTGAGTTCGGCACAGGAGGTCTGCGTGGTGTGATGGACGCCGGCATCAACCGAATGAACAAGTATACTGTGGGTAAAGCGACGATGGGTTTTGGAAGATATCTGTTAGATGTCTATGGCGCAGAAGCCTGCAAGAACCGTGGTGTGGTTATTGGATATGACACTAGGAACAATAGTGAATTCTTTTCTCGCACAGCAGCGAACGTGCTGAGTGGTATGGGAATCCGTGTGTATCTTCACGCACATGCTCGTCCAACACCTCAGCTTTCATTCTCAGTAAAATTCTGGAATGCACTAGCGGGGGTTGTTGTGACAGCTAGTCATAATCCGAAAGAGTATAACGGTTACAAAGTATATGATGAGTTTGGCTGCCAAATCATTCCAGAGCAGGCAAAACAAATTATAAGCTATGTAGATGCCATTACGGATTATCATACTATCAACTTTAATGGTAATGATTCGTTGATTTTCATGGAAGATGTGACGGATAACTATGTTATGGCCGTTCTGAAGCAGAGGAGATATGTTGATCTCAACGCCAAGCAGAATCTGAAGATTGTATATACACCTCTTCACGGAACAGGCAACGTTCCTGTCCAAAAAGTGCTCCATCTAGATGGATTCACACAGATTGATGCTGTTGCAGATCAAGTGATCCCGGATGGTGATTTCCCGACGGTTGTATCTCCGAATCCAGAAGACCGTCGCGCACTGGAAAAGGGCATTGCGCAGGCGAAACAAACTGATGGGGATATTGTACTGGGAACTGATCCTGATAGCGACCGTGTGGGTATTGCTGTGAAAAAGAGCGAGGGCGAATATCAGCTGATGACTGGTAATCAGGTCGGTGCTCTGCTCATGAATTTTGTATTGAGCCATACAGATATGGGGCAGTATGCTCATCCGGCGGTAGTTAAAACAGTCGTTACTTCTGAGCTTGGTGCAGATATTGCTCGGAAGCATGGAATTAAAGTTTTCTCTACGCTGACTGGATTTAAATTTATTGGTGAGAAGATTACGCAGTTTGAGCAGGCAAAGAAGAACGGTAATAAAGAACAGGATTACGATTTCCTCTTTGGTTATGAAGAATCCTATGGTTATCTTGCCGGAACACATGCTCGTGACAAAGATGCCGTTGTAAGTTCTCTGCTGATTTGTGAAATGGCAGCAGAAGCAAAAGCAAACAGCAAGACTCTGCTGGATGAGATGAATGAAATCTATGCTGAGTACGGTTACTATCGTGATGCACTGGATAGTTTCACCTTAAAGGGAAAGGATGGTCTGGAGAAGATTTCTTCCATGATGACGGAACTGCGAGAGGCTGGTTCTCCATTTGCAGGCACATTGTCTGTGACAGATTACAGCAAGCCTGTAGATGCAGAAGAAGGTTTCGGAACGCTGCCGACATCTAATGTGTTGAGATATGTCCTGGAAGATGGTTCTTGGATTGCAGTGCGTCCGTCTGGTACAGAGCCAAAGATCAAGATTTATTACAGCATCAAGGGTGCAGATAAAGAGGTAGCCGAAAAGAAGCTGGAAGAGATTCAGAATACAATTCAGATGAAGCTCGGGTTGAAATAAGAGAGGAGAAAAACAAATGAATATTATTTTACTTTCTGGTGGTTCAGGTAAGCGTCTCTGGCCTCTTTCCAATGATGTGCGCAGCAAGCAGTTCATCAAGCTGTTCAAGAATAGTGACGAGTATGAGTCTATGGTGCAGCGTGTGTATCGCCAAATCACTACCGTAGATGCGGATGCAAAGATTACCATTGCAACGAGTAAATCCCAGGCAAGTGCCATCAAGAACCAGCTGGGTGAGAAGGCTTCTATTTGTGTAGAACCTTGCCGCCGCGATACATTCCCTGCTATTGCACTGGCTGCAGCATACCTGCACGATGAGCTTGGTGTTGATGAGAATGAAGCTGTTGTTGTCTGCCCGGTTGACCCTTATGTAGATAATACCTATTACGAAGCAGTCAAGACACTGCAGGAGCTGGCAGAGCAAGGCGGCGTAAATTTGACTCTGATGGGCATTGAGCCGACCTATCCTAGCGAGAAGTACGGTTACATTATTCCTGAAAGCGGCGAAAACGTCAGCAAGGTTAAGGAATTCAAGGAAAAGCCGGATGTGGAAACAGCTAAGAAGTATCTGGCTCAGAGTGCGCTGTGGAATGCAGGCCTCTTTGCGTTTAAGCTAGGTTACCTGTTGGATAAAGCACACAGCATGATTGACTTTGAGGATTACCGTGACCTGTTCAACAAGTACGATACTCTGACCAAGATCAGCTTTGACTATGCTGTGGTCGAGAAAGAGTCCGGCATTCAGGTCTTGCGTTACAGCGGAGACTGGAAAGATGTCGGTACGTGGAACATGATGGCCGAAGTCATGGCAGATAAGACCAAGGGAAAAGCCATTCTGGACGAAACTTGCGAGAACACCAATGTGGTGAACGAGCTGAATATCCCGATTCTCTGCATGGGGTGTAAGGATATGATTGTTGCCGCCAGTGGTGATGGCATCTTGATCGCGGATAAAGAACGTAGCGGTTATATGAAGCCTTATGTGGAAAAAATTGAGACGGAGGCAATGTATGCTGAGAAATCATGGGGGACTTATACAGTCATCGATGTTCAGCCAGGTTCTATGACAGTTAAGGTGTCCATGAAAGCCGGTGAACATATGACCTACCATATGCACAACTACCGCGAAGAAGTTTGGAACATCGTATCAGGTAAAGGTAAGGCTGTTGTGGACGGTATGGAGCAACTCCTTCGCACCGGCGATGTTATTACAATAGCTGCTGGCTGTAAGCATACAGTTGAAGCAATCACTCCTTTGGATATTGTAGAGGTTCAGCTAGGTGATGAAATAAGTGTGGCTGACAAGATCAAATTCCCTGATGAAATTCAGTTCCCGTTGGCAAAAGTGGTGGAAGTGTAATGGAAATATTAAAATTGCAACCTTGCGGAAAAGACTATCTTTGGGGAGGAACCCGGCTGCGGGATGAATATGGGAAGAAGATTGGCCTGACACCGTTGGCAGAAACGTGGGAGTGTTCTGTTCATTCAGATGGTCCGAGCGTGATAGCAACTGGTGAGTTCAAAGGACAGACATTGACGGAAGTTCTGAAGCGGCATCAGGAATATTTGGGGACGAAAGTTCAAAACGGTGAGCTTCCAGTACTGGTAAAATTCATTGACGCAAAGCAGGATCTTTCCGTTCAAGTCCACCCAGATGATAAATATGCGCGTGAACATGAAGGCGACAATGGCAAGACTGAAATGTGGTATGTCATTGATGCCGAAGAAGGGGCAAGTTTAATCTACGGATTTCAGCACAAGGTAACAGAAGAAATTCTGAGAAAAGCTGTGGAAACTGGAACACTTGGCAAGCACTTGCAGAAAGTTGAAGTCCATAAAGGTGACACCTGTTATGTTCCAGCGGGAACGGTACACGGTATCGGAGCAGGTATTTTGATGGCAGAAATCCAGGAGAGTTCCAATGTGACATATCGTGTTTATGACTATGATAGAGTTGATAAGAATGGCAAGAAGAGAGAATTACATTTTGATAAGGCTGTTCAGGTAATGAACATGGAAGTGGCACCAGATGTAAAACAGAATCCGAGATTAGTTAAGCATTATCCTGGATGCTCAAGGGAATTATTGTGCCGTTGCAAGTATTTTGAAGTCGAGCGAATTCAGATGACTAAAGGTTTCACGTTTTCGGTCAGAGAGGAATCCTTTCAAGTGCTGATGTGCTTAGAGGGATATGGACAGGTAGAAACAATGGATGCTGACCAAAAACCAATGAGATTTTGCAAGGGTGAAACGTTGTTTCTGCCAGCCGGCATTGGAAGAAGTCTAGTTGTTGGGGATGCGACAGTTCTGAAGATAAGGTGCTAGCTAGGTTTGGAGAGTGGAAAATGACTTTAAATAAAGAGATAACGAAAATTGAAGTAAATAGCGCATATGCAAAGCAGACGATTTGTAAGAAAAACTTCGTATACAGAACTGTTAAACGAGTATTCGATATCTGTGCATCGCTGATAGCTCTTATTCTCCTATCACCTGTTCTTTTGATAATATCTGTGTTTGTTTATTTGGGAGACCCTGGCCCTGTGATTTATGGGCAAATTCGAATTGGAAAAGAAGGAAAGCCATTTAAAATGTGGAAGTTTCGTAGTATGTGTAAGAATTCAGAAGAGATGATAGATAAGTTGACATCAGAACAGATTCGTCAGTATTACACAGAATTCAAAATTGACAATGATCCACGTATTACAAAGGTCGGAAACATACTTCGAAAGACCAGCTTAGATGAATTACCTCAGTTGTTCAATGTGCTGTTTAATGACCTGAGTTTGATTGGTTCACGTCCGCTCATTGAATCGGAAATTCAAATGTACTATGCAGATAGGTATCAAGAACTCCTTTCTATAAAACCTGGAGTGACAGGATACTGGCAAGCTTATGCACGGAATAATGCTACCTACCAAAGCGGTGAACGACAGCGTATGGAACTTTACTATGTTCACAATGCTTCGGCTTGGCTAGACATGAAGATACTGTTTAAGACCGTAGTTTCAGTTCTTAAACGAGAAGGCGCAAAATGAAAGTGAGGAGAGAAGAAAAATGAATTATATAATTTTTGGTGGATCGGGTTTTATTGGCACACATCTAATCCATCTTCTGAAAAAAGAGTGTGTGAAGTCTATGGATAAGATAATTGATCTCGATATTGTAATGCCTGGTGAAGAAGGTGTTGTTCCAGGTATTGTCGAAAAGAATGATGGCGTGGAGTACATTCGACTCGATGTGCGCAAGCCAATTGAGTTTGATTTTAAACCGACCGCCGATGACATAATTTTTAATTTAGCTGCTGTGCATCGTACTCCAGGTCATCCGGATCATGAGTACTTTGAAACGAACATTCGCGGAGCAGAGAACGTGATTGCATTTGCAGAAAAATACGGAATAAATAAGATCCTTTTTACAAGCTCTATTGCACCTTATGGTGCTGCAGAAGAATTGAAAACAGAGAAAACATTACCAACACCGAACACACCTTACGGGATTAGTAAATTAGTAGCAGAAAAAATACATCAAATGTGGCAGGTGAAGGATGAGAAGCGAGAGCTGACAATTGTTCGTCCTGGAATCGTATACGGAAAAGGTGAACACGGGAATATGACCCGACTTTACAAAGGGATAAAGGGTCATTATTTCATGTATACAGGGCGTAAGGACACGGTTAAGGCTAGTATCTATGTGAAAGAGCTTGTTCTGTTCTTTAAATATCGTATGATGGATAACTCTTTCCCTGGAACGGATATTTTTAATTGTACTTTTGAACCTGCCTATAATATTGAGCAGATTTGCGAGACAATGAAAAAGGCAACTGGTTTGAAGTACAAAATCCCACTGATTCCAGGAGGGATGTTAATGACTGCAGCGACCATCCTTGGACCTATTGGTGGTAAGGCCGTAGGAATTCATCCTGCACGTGTTAAGAAGTTGATGATTTCTACCAATATTTGTGGCAAAAAACTGGCTGAAAGTGGATACAAGTTCCATTATAGCCTTGAGGAAACCTTTGCGGATTGGTTTGAAGACTGTAATAAGGAACAACTTATTTGAAAGTTTGATGGGGGAAATGATGAAAATTGCATTTGATTGTAGAGAACTGACAAGAGATAAACTCGTGAGTTTGGGGTTGGTATTGGAAAGCATTATTGAACACAGTCCATATGATGATTTGGTTTTACTGTCGGACATTCCGTTGGATTCCAAATATTTAGTTAAGTCGTATAAAAACTATTATTATGGACAGAAGAATAATGGTGGGTTTTCATCCCTGAAGTATCATCTTTGGATGAAGAAGTTTTTGGAAAAAAATCCGGTCGATGTACTGTATCAGGTTAATCAGTATTCTCCAGTGAGCATTAAGGGGGTTAAAATTATTACACAGATTCCAGATTTATATACATTGGCTGGAATTCAAAAATACCCTCTCAAATATATTCTTGCTTTTAAAATGTATATTTGGAGAACAGTTAAAAATTCTGCATTGATTCAAACTGTGTCGGAATTTTCCAAAAATACCATTAAGGAAAAGTTTCCGATGAGTAATGAAATTGAAGTTAACTATAATGGTATTTTTGCTCCAGAAGATTATGAATTGGATGAAATCCCTATTATTGAGGGGAAGTATTTCCTTATGTTGGGAAGAATGAATCATTGGAAAGGAACAATTAGAGTTTTGGAATTGTTCAGCAAATATTTTGCAGATACTGAATTTAAGCTTGTGCTTGCAGGGATTCCGGAAGATAAAGAGGTTGAAAAAATAGTGGGAGAATATACAAAGGAGTATAAAAATATCATTTCTTTGGGATATATCTCTAATAATGATAGAGAAAATCTATACCATTTTGCACAGGCATTACTTTATGCATCAAGATATGATGGATTTGGTATGCCACCACTCGAAGCGGCTATTCGTGGTACTAAGTGTCTGATGAACGATATTCCGGTACTGAGAGAAGTGACTCATAATACGGGATATTTCGTAGATTATTATGGTGATGACAAAAAAGTGGTTGATATGATTTATAAGGTTGTAAATGACGATTATAGTTTAACTAAGAAGATGGAAACACTTGCTCGTACAACATATACAGTTAAAGGCTTTGTAGAAAATGTATATAAGGCTGCTGAGAGACTTTGTGACAAGTGATATTTGCGGAGGGAAAAATGAAAATAGTAATTTTAGCAGGTGGTTTTGGTACTCGTATTTCTGAAGAATCTACATTTAAACCGAAACCGATGATTGAAATTGGAGGTATGCCTATTTTGTGGCATATCATGAAAACATATGCTGCTCATGGATTCAACGAATTTGTTATTTGTGCTGGATATAAGCAGCATGTTATTAAGGAATGGTTCGCAGATTATTTTCTGCACACTTCTGATATCACCTTTGACTACACTGAAGGAAAGAACGAGATCATCGTACATAACAAGCATACCGAGAATTGGAAGGTGACTGTTGTTGATACTGGCCTTAACACTCAGACGGGTGGTCGTGTTAAGCGTATCAAAGAGTATATCGGCAATGAGCCCTTTATGCTGACCTATGGCGATGCAGTTGGAGATATTGATATCACTGAGTTGTTCGAGTTCCATAAGTCACATGGTCGTATTGGTACTATGTCGATGTATAATTTCGGTCAAAATAAAGGCGTGGTAGAGTTCAAGGAAGACGGTGTCATCAGTGCGTTTCGTGAAAAGTCTGATACAGATGGTGATTTGATTAATATTGGTTTCATGGTATTTCAGCCAGAACTGTTTGATTATATTGAGGGTGATGCTACTGTGTTTGAAAAGGGGCCACTGACAAAACTTGTTGCTGAGCAGCAGCTTGTTGGCTATGTTCACAAGGGTTACTGGCAGTGTATGGATACTCTTCGTGAGAAACAGCAGCTTGAAAAACTGTGGGAGTCTGGAAATGCACCTTGGAAGAAATGGGAGGATTAAGGAATGGAACAGTTTGATATGTCCTTTTATAAAGGTAAAAAAGTATTTGTAACTGGTCATACTGGCTTCAAAGGCTCTTGGTTATGTAAAATGCTTGCTAATGCTGGAGCGGAAGTTACTGGATATTCTCTGAATCCGCCTACCAGTCCTTCTCTGTTTGAAATCGCTGGCATTGAACAGGATGTTCATTCTGTTATCGGAGATATCCGTGATCTTAAGGCACTGAAGGCCACATTTAATGAGGCACAGCCTGAAATAGTTTTGCATCTAGCAGCACAGCCGATTGTTCGTGATAGCTATAAGAATCCTGCCTACACTTATGAGACAAATGTTATGGGTACTGTCAATATTTTGGAATGCGTTCGCAACAGTTCTTGTGTGAAGTCATTTTTGAATGTTACTACTGATAAGGTGTATCTGAATAAGGAATGGCCATGGGGATATCGTGAGAATGAAGAATTGGATGGCTATGATCCTTATTCTAATTCAAAATCTTGCTCTGAACTAGTTACTCACTCTTACAAGAATAGCTTCTTTAACGATGGTGCTATCGCAATTTCCACTGCTCGTGCTGGTAATGTCATCGGTGGCGGTGATTTTGCAAATGACCGTATTATTCCTGACTGCATTCGTGCTGCAATCAAGAAGGAAGATATTGTAGTCCGTAATCCATTCTCAACTCGTCCTTATCAGCATGTAATGGAGCCTATATACGCATATCTGATGATTGCGGCTACGCAGTATGAAGATGGAAAATGTGCTGGTTATTATAATGTAGGTCCCGATGATGTGGATTGTTTCCAAACAGGTGCATTGGTTGATTTGTTTGTAAGTAAGTGGGGCGAGGGTATGAAGTGGATTAACCGTTATGATGGAGGTCCTCATGAGGCAAACTTTCTGAAGCTGGATTGCTCTAAACTGAAAGCTACTTTCGGATGGAAACCTCATTGGAATTTGGATACTGCTATTGAGATGGTTGTTGAATGGAGCAAGTGTTGGGTAGAGGGCGGTGATATTCGTTCTTGTATGGATAAACAGATTGAAGCTTTTATGAATAAATAAGGAGTTTAGAAAATCATGAAAAAAGCAATTGTAACTGGTGCAAATGGGTTTATTGGCAAAACCTTAGTTAGCGCACTGTTGAAAAATAAATATGAAGTGGTTGCTCTAGATATCTGCTTTGATGAAGAACTAGAGAGCAATTCTGCTGTCACCTGTGTTAATGTTTTCGGAAAGGAAGTTGCTACACTGAAGGAGTGTATTCCAGAGGCAGATTATAATTGTTTCTTCCATCTCGGATGGGCGGGCACTTCTGGTCCTGCGAGAGCGGATTATACCGTGCAACTGAATAATGTGAAGTTGGCTTGTGATTATATTCTTCTGTGTAAAGAAGTTGGTTGTAAGCGTGTTGTCTATGCATCTAGCATCAATGAGATGGAAACTTACGAATATCTTCAGTCTGATGATATTCAGCCTGCAGGAGGCTATATCTATGGTACCGGTAAGATGGCAGCACATCTAATGGGTGAAACGGTGGCTTATATGGATGGTGTAGAGTTTGTTCCGGTTATTATTACGAATATTTATGGAGTTGGCGAAAAGTCTGCCCGTATGATCTATACATCTATTAATAATTTGGTGCATAAGAAACATTGCTCCTTTACTGCAGGTTATCAGATTTACGATTTCATCTACATCACGGATGCAATCAATTCTATCATTGCTGTGGCTGAAAAGGGTAAGGCCTTCAATCGTTATTATATTGGTAGCGGTGAGCCTAAGCCTCTGCGTGAATTCCTCATAGAGATGAAGAATATCGTTGATCCTGAGGCAGAAATTGGTTTAGGAGACATTCCTTTTAAGGGCATAGATATTTCCTATAGCCAGTTTGATTTGAAGAAGGTTGAAAAAGATACCGGTTATAAGAATCAGATTCCTTTTGCGGAAGGTATTCGTATGACTGCAGATTATATTAGAGGTGAAGAAGAATGATTCAAAAGTGGGAATTTAAAGAACTGGAATTCAAGGGCGCATATCTGATAAAGCCCTTCTATGCAACTGACGATCGTGGCGGACTGATCAAAGATTATAATATTGACACCTTCAAGGCAAATGGTATCGATTATAATTTGAAAGAGACGTTTTACACTATTTCTAAGCGTGGTGTAATCCGCTCAACTCATTTTCAGTTGGTCAAGCCACAACCCAAACTGATGAGATGTATCAGCGGAAAGGTCTACTATGTTATGGTCGATTTGAGACCTGATTCCGAAACCTATGGTAAGTGGCTTCATATGCTCCTTAGCGGAGATGACGTTACTAGTATTCTGGTGCCAGCAGGACTGGGTCAGGGATACTTAGTTATTGAGGACTCTGTAATGAGCTATAAAGCAGCAGAAGTGTTTTATGGTCCGGGCGATGCAGGCATTATGTATAATGACCCGGATATCGGTATCGAATGGCCTTTTGAGCTAATTGGCGGCAAGGAAAATCTAATCATCAGCGAAAAAGATTTGAATCTGATGAGTTTCTCTGATTATACAAATAAAATGACAAAGGAGTAAGAACATGAATATAGTGTATTCATCTAGCGATAGCTATTGTGAAATTGCTGGAATTTCTATGTTGTCTTTGCTAGAAAACAACAGTTCTGTTAGAGAATTGAATGTATATTTGATAGACAATGGGATTTCAGTGGAGAATAAGAAACGCTTGGAAGACATGTTTAAGAGTTTTGGAAGAGAAATTCACTATCTGCAGCCTTTGGACATCGAAAGTTTTGCAAAAACAAAGATTAATATAGGAAGATGGAATATCAGTACATTTTATAGATTATTTTTGTCAACGATGCTACCAGAGTTGGATAAAGTACTTTTTATAGACTGCGATACTCTTGTGTTGGAAGAACTGTCAGATCTTTGGAACATGGACTTTAAGGATAAATGGGTCTATGGTGTTGATGATTGTAGAGGTGCTGCATACAGAACCAATATTGGATTAGAGCCTGAAGATAATTACATTAATAACGGTGTACTTCTGATGAATTTGGCTGCGTGGAGAGAGAATAATGTAGAACAAAGATTTTTGCAGTTTATCCATGATAATCAGGGAGATATTACATTTGTTGATCAAGGTGTACAGAATGGTGTACTTGCCAAAATTAACAAATCGGGATTGCTGCATCCTAAATATAATTGTCTTACTGTTTTCTTTGATTTTGACTATAACAGTCTTATTAAATTGAGAAGACCTCCCGTTCCTGGAAACCCTGAGGATTATAGAAGTGCAATAAAGAATCCTGCTATTGTACATTTTCAGTCATGCTTCAGATCAGGACTTAGACCTTGGGTTGTCGGATGCAAGCATCCATATGCAAAAACATATTTGGAATATAAGGCAAAATCCCCTTGGAAAGATACTCCAATGAAACTTGATGATAGAACTACTCCGCAGAAGCTTCTTAATTGGGGCGCAGGTATTATGCCGGAAGGTTTGATGGTATTTGTTATTTCTATCATTCACACTAAAATTTATCCTATGATGAGAAATATAAAGCAAAAGATGAATCGAAAAGGAGCGTAATAATGAACCCTATATGCGTAGTGTTTGCGGATGCCTTTTCATGTGATTGTTATAAGAAACTATCGCATAGGCTAACCAATCTTAATTTTTACAGGTTAACTCCAGGAATGGGATACAGTTCCAATCTTCATTATCAGATATTCGAGGGGAAATCTCCTGATGATATGGATTTCTTTTCGGATTTTGCATATGATAAGAAGATTAAAAGCACTACATGTAATAAAATTGGTGCTTTTTTAGATAGAACCCGGCCTGTAAATGATTTGTATCGATACTTCTATAGACGAGTTACGAAAATTCATGACAATATACCTTTTTGTGAGAGAAATGCTTTTTTTCACAAGGGAACATATAAGTTCATGAAAAATGAAGATTGTTATGTTTTTGACAGAAAATGTGTAAAAGCTTATGAAAAGAGTGTTCAAGAAAGTTTTTCTAAGGCGTGGGAATATTTAAATAATAATGAGAAGGATATCGTAGTAGTTTTAGAGGAACTGGATCGGCAAGGTCATGTTGTTGGTAGCAGTGGAAAATCTTATGTAGATGCAGCAGAATTAATTGTTATGGAATCCCAAAAGCTGTTTTCACAGTTTAAGAAAAAGTATCCTGACGGAAATGTTGTTTTGATTTCCGATCATGGTATGTCACCCGTATATGCCGGTGTTAATGTATACGATGTGGTTTATCGTGAAATTGGTAAACCTGGCAAAGATTTTTTCTTTTTCTGTGATTCTATATATCTCAGATTCTGGGCCAAGAGTACTGATAGAATTGAAAAAATTAAGACTGTCATGAAAAAGCTATCAGTTTTAGACTTTGTTGACAGCGAAACAAGAAAGAAATTCGGTACACTGAATACAGAATTTGGTGATCTGATATATCGAATAAAAGAAGGATATACGTTCGACCCAAATTGCTTTGGTATAACTGGACATTCAATATGTGCAGGGCTACACGGATATATGGAGCATACAGATTCAGCATCAGGTATTATTGTAACGGATTTCGATTTGTCTAGTAACAGTGATATAGGAGCTAATGAAATATTCTCTAGAATAGTTAAAGTTGGAGGAAATCATGTTTAATATAAGTGGAGGCACTTTTGAACTGATTGCAGTGTGCATTATTCTATCAGGATATTTGATAAGTGTTCTAAAAAAAATGCTTATAGCCGAAGATAAATATCGTGTTAGAAATCTGTTTTTCCTTGCAATTATTGTTAGACTGCTTTGGTGGTTTGTTTATTTCAGCTTTATTGCGGACTCTTATCCGTTCATGATTACAGATGATTTCAATTACAACCGTGTTGCACTTGCGTCGCATATGAGCCTTACAGAAGGTAGAAATGTATATCAAACGGTGCTTACATACTTGTATAGTATGTTTGGCGCTTCATCAATAACAGGACGTATTGTGAACTTGTTCGCTTCATTAATATGCGTCTATCCAATTGCGTATATTGAAGGAGCTGTATTAGGAAACAGAAAGTATATTGCCACAAGATTGTATGCAATATTACCTTTTATGTTTATGATAACTTCATTTGAAATAAAAGACATTTTGTCAATGTTGTTTTTTATTTCTTCTATAGCCGTAATGTTGTATCTAAATGCAGGAGGGAAAAAAAGTTATATCGCATTATTTGTAGTAATGTGTGTCTTGTCGGAGTATATGCGTACAGGAATGGGAATATTAGTTTTTGGTGCATATGTTTTAGATATTATTGTAAGCAAAATTGACTTTATGAAAAGAAATCAAGTGATTGTAACCGGTTTCGTTCTAATTATAGCAGCTGTCATGGGTACCATTGTTCTAAGAGAATTTTTTGCATCTTCTTATTACACAGAAACACTTGTTAATTTGGGACAGTATATGGCAGGACGAGACAAGTCCATAAATAGTGGATCGATGTTTGAGTTTCTTATAATCGACAGCCCTAGTGAGTTTTGGAAAATACCTTTGAATTTAATCTTTTTTATTACATTGCCAAGTTCTTCTGAAGGTGTTGGAAGGTTTTTCCTTGATTTTGGTGTATACATGAGAATATTTGATGTAACGTTGTGTTTGTTTGGTGTGTATTGTATGTTCAGAAAGCTGTTTAAACATCCAGGATTAGTAATAAGTATAGCCGTGCCATATTGCTATTTGGCAATTTTTCAGGTTATTACTTTCAGAGAAGTAATCTTTATTGTGCCTTTATTATATATTTTAGGTGTAGATTATCTAAGTGAGCCAATATATTCTGGAAAAAAGTTTTCTTTTGGAAATGGTATTATCATGAATTATAGGCAAATGGTGTATATGCTGTCGACCATAATTTGGACATTATTTGTGCTTTCGCGATTAATTCGGTAAAAAACGAGGGGGGGGTGGGTTAATGAAATCCATACTATTTGTTGTTGCATCTTATATCCCAGCATCAGGTGCAGAAAAAGCCTTAATTGAGTATTTAAAGATATCCAAAACAAACAATTATCTCTTGATGATAGGAACAAATAGGGAGAATATAAATCTGTTCAAAGAAGTATTACCTCAGGATAGAATTTATTTTTGGAAGTATGAGAAATTCAGCAACAATTCACTGGCAAGATTTATTACAATGCCAATGGAGGCTGCGAAGGCAGCACGTAATTTTAAAGGAAGTAAGGCAGATCAGTGGACTAAATCTAAATCAATTGATTATGTATATTTAAATAATACTTTAGAAAATGCACTTTTTTATAATTTGTTTCCTACTTATAGAAAAGTCTCACACATACATGATATGGTGAAGCATTTAAGACCTGCTTGGGGATACTGTGGGGCTAGAAATGCTAATAAGTCGAAGATTGTATTTACTCCGTCGGAAGCATGTGCAAATGAATTAGCTTCTTATGGAGTTAATAGAGAGCGAATTGTTGTGGCATATAATGGTGTTTCATACAAAAGATATAAACCTGTAAATCAAGATTATTCCAGTGGGATGTCAATAGGCTTCGTTGGTGGTGCATTAAAAAGAAAAGGTTTTGATTTTTTAATTCAAATGGTCAATTATGTGGATCAAAAGAAGATAGAATATGGAATTCCAAAAATAAAATTCATTATAGCAACAAACACTGATGAGGATCAGTATTTCAAGGATTGCATTGCGAAAATATCTAGTACTATAGAAGTACATATTTATAGAAAACTCAACCGAGAAGAGCTTGAAAAGCAATATCAAAATATAAATATTCTTTTTGTACCTAGCAGAAATGATCCAGCACCACTTGTCGTTGCAGAATCAACGCTTAATGGCTGTTGCGTTATCGCCTCAAAATGCGACGGGATTCCAGAAATGGTTCAAAACAAAAATATGCTGTTTTCAATTGATAATCTTAATCAGTTTGATACTTCAATGAATTATTGGCTGAGTCTTAGTCCGCTAGAGAGAAACAAGCTGATAATTCAAAATCAGGATTTTATTGTTTCAAGATTTAGTGAAATCAAAAAAGTAAACTTAATAGAAAAGTACTTAGAGTAATTGAATAAAGGATGGTGAGGAAAAGTAATGAGGACAATAGATGAGATAACAAAATCAGTTTCAGCGGTATTTGTTGGTGTTCCAGATGTGTTTGCAGTAGTCCTAATGGGAAGTTGCTCTCGTGGAGAGGAAACATGGAGAACTGCTGAAGATGGTAATAGAGAATTGATGAGTGATTACGAATTTACCATCTTTTTAAAAAATATGAATCCTCAGACTATTAGTTTATTGGACAATAGGCTAACTGAATTGAATTTACACTTGAAAATGTCCACAAATAGTCCTTTCTTTAGCCTAGAATGGAATTATTTTCATGCCAAGAGAGTGCCGTTTATAGATAAAAGATTTATCAATTTTGAAATGAAAGCGGCTAAATATTTGATTTATGGAAATGATGCTATTTTTAAATTGATGCCTAGCATTTCCGTTAAAAATATTAACATCTCAGAATTGATGTCAGTAATTAATCATAGGCTATACCATGTTCTAAGAGACCTAAATTCAATAGGCGATCATGAAAAGAAATATCTCATTGCGCGTAATACCTTAGATATACCGAGCGTTGTGCTTCCTCTCGAAGGAGATTTAATATGCTCGTATAAAAAAAGAATTACGGTTTTTATTGATAAAAAATATGATTACTTTTTTGAAAATGAGTTAGGTTCACGCTTATTAAATTGTTATCTGATGAAGAGAGATTATTCTTCGGAGCTGTATCAAAAGGTAAATGTAAATGAGATGTTAGACTTTTTTATTAAAGATATGATGAAGTTGCATGACTATATGTGTTTTAAACACCATGGTAATGCGTTTGTTATTGATAAACGACGATTATTAAAGGCGTGTTTGAAGTGTAATATACGGCAAACAATTTCTGTGATTAATAGACCTAATGAGGAAGAGGAATTATATCAATATATGCTCGATAGGTTACAGTCAGGTCAAATGAGGGATGATGAACTTGAGAAATTGAAATGCCACATGCGACAAATATATTCATATTGCTGAGGTAAGAAAATGATTTCGACTAAAGCAGAGCTGAAAGATTGGATTCAAGCGGAAAGTGTTAAGTATGAGAGTTTTCCGCTTGAACCTAGAACGTATATGAAACTTTTAAGAACATGAAACCATAAAAAATATGGGAAGGGGTATTTCTAAACTGATTTTCCTTTTCTATCGTATTATTCTTGAGAAAAGAAGTCGGCTGGTTGAATCAATTATTTTACGTAATGTCTTTGACAAAGGTATTTGTATTGTTCATTATGGTTCTGTAGTTATTAGTCCAAAAGCAAAAGAAGGGAAGAATAGCAGAATTTATAACAACACAGCTATTGATACATATGGCGATGGATTTTCCAAGAGGATTTGTGGAACATGCTGTTCAATAGTGAACATATTGAAAAACACAGCATAAAATGCAATGAAAATATCATATATTGGAGGATATGGTGTTTTTACTGGAATACTTAATTGTTGCAGAGAAAATAGTGTTGGTGAAAAAAGCACTTTATAATTACTGAGTAAATAATGAAGGAGCAATCCTACCAAAAGTATCAAGAAGAAAACTTAGTGAGATTTTGTTATACTTATCTACAATATTAAAATAGCTTGGTGTATTGCTCGTTTCTACATATATATAATAGTCCAAATTGGATTTATGTGAGGGTTTATGAATTCAAATAATAAAAAACAAATAAAAAATGTATCGTGGTATTTTATAGGTACACTTGCTACGGCTGTTTTAGGATTGATATCCACGCCATTCCTAACTAGAACACTTTCTCAAGAAGTATATGCGCAATATGGCTTAGTGATGTCATTTATAACTGCATTGGCATCATTTATCTATTTGGGTCAAGATGATGCGTTTATGCGCTTTTACCATGTTAGAAAGTCTGGTTTCTGGAAATACTTCTGGAATTGTATAAAATTACCAATTGTCATTTACTGTTTAGCTGTTTTGCTTTTATTGGAGCCAACAAAAACATTTATAACAATAATCATGGGAAATGGCATTTCTGTTACAGAAACAGCACTTATCTGCGTGTTTTTGGGAATTACAGTTATTCAAAGATTTTTTTTAGTGACGGCTCGAATGGAAGAAAGAGCTGCAAATTATTCGATTTCCAATGTACTTACAAAGGGCATTTTTTTAGTTTGGGTGATTGTTTTATCACAATTTAGAGATAATATTAGTTTTTCACAGATTCTTTTCGCTTTATGCTTGGGTGTATTAGTAGCTATGGTAGTTAATATATTTGCCATAATTAGCATTCCTCATTCATCTAATGTAGATGGCACAGATGTAAGTTGTAAGGAAATGTTGAAATATGGTTTACCATTGGCTATTACTATAAGTGTTTCTTTCTCAATTCCAGTAGTAGAAAAAGTTATTATTCGTCATTTTTCTGATTGGGAAACACTTGCAATTTACACCTCGGCGGCTATCTTTATTACTGTCATGAACATGATTAAAACGACAGTGTCAAATATTTGGACACCATACGCATTTAAAAGCTATCAAAACGATAAAAATTTTAGAAGGAACTTCTATTTGATTGGGCTTGGATTATCTTATTTTGTTACGTTAATCGTGGCTGGAACAATAATGACTCGTCGCTTTTTAGTTTTGATTCTGGATAGTTCGTATAGAGAGGCTTTTATCATCGCACCTGCTATTGTATGTGCATCATGCTTTGATGTTGTTGCAACTATTTACACAATAGGTGTTTATCTCGAAAAGAAAACCAAATATCTGATTGTTGGACCAATAGTACGAATGATTATTTCTTTTGGATCTCTTGTTGCTCTTATACCAGTATGGGGACTTGCCGCAACGGGATTATGTTATTTGATTAGCATAGCTGTGACGAGAACGATGGAAATGTTTATGGGAATAAAGCTCTATTCAACTGGAAAGAGCTTAATAAAAGAAATATCTCTATTTGGTGTATCAATGATCTTTTCTGTTATGGCATTATGGATACATAGTATATGGTTTGATGTTATAGCGGGTGTTGCCATCGTTATTATTAGCACTATTGTGGTTTGGAAAGATATTTTGAACTTAGTAAAAAGCATTATTAAGAGAAAGGGTGAGGTGTAAAGATGATAATTGGTGTAGCAGGAGGATCAGGATCTGGTAAGTCTACATTTACGAACAGATTGGAAGAAAAATTTGGTAATGCTATAGCTGTTGTACATTTCGACAACTACTATCGAAGCAGAGACTATATTCCATTTGAAAAAAGACAGGAAATTAACTATGACCATCCAGATTCATTAGAAACAGGACTGTTGATTAAGCATTTGCATTCTTTGAAAAATGGAGAGGCGATAGATGCTCCGGTATATGATTTTTGTTTACATACAAGATCAAAAGAGACAGTACATATTGAATCGAAGCCTGTAATTTTAGTGGAAGGAATTTTATTATATGAATCTGCTGAATTAAGGAAAATGTTCGATTTAAAAGTATATGTAGATGCTGACGCAGACGAACGCGCATTACGTAGAATCTGTCGAGACGTTAAAGAACGTGGACGCGATATAGAAGGTGTTGTTAATCAATACTTGAAAAATGTTAAGCCAATGCATTATCTGTTTGTGGAGCCAACTAAGGCATTAGCGGATATTGTAATCAATAGTGGTCTAAATGATAATGCTTTTGAACTGGTATCTATGAAAATAGAGCAGGAGATAGGAAGATAAGTAAAATAGCATCATCCAACATTGTAAATGTATAAACAGCTATCTACCAGCCATTTTTCTTTTCGATTGTACTATTAATCGTTTACCATCAAGCTGTTTGCGACAGATAGAAGAGCTTGACTTATTGCAGATCGGTCATCTGATCTCTCTTGCAACACGTTCTTTCAAGGATATGAGAGTCGGACTTGACTGTGCGAATGGTAGTGCGTCAAGCGTTGCAAAGAGTGTATTCGATGCACTTGGAGCAAAGACTTATGTAATCAACAATGAGCCGAATGGTGTGAATATTAACACAAACTGTGGTTCTACACATATCGAGGTTCTGCAGGAGTATGTAAAAGAGAAACATCTGGATATCGGATTTGCTTATGACGGAGATGCTGACAGATGTATCGCAGTTGATGAGAATGGAAATGTTGTAGATGGAGACCGCATTATTTATGTATGTGGTAAATATCTCATGGAGCAGGGAAAACTGAAAGACAATACAGTTGTTACAACAATCATGTCTAACCTTGGACTCTATAAAGCATGTGATAAGATCGGCATGAAGTATGAGCAGACAGCAGTTGGTGACAAGTATGTTTACGAGAACATGCTTAAGAATGGATATGTTCTTGGTGGAGAGCAGTCCGGACACATCATCTTCAGCAAACATGCACGTACAGGTGACGGTATCCTGACATCTCTTATGGTTATGGAAGCAGTTATTGAGAAGAAGCAGACACTTGGAACACTTGCAGATGAAGTGAAGATCTTCCCACAGCTTCTGAAGAATGTGCGTGTAAAGGATAAGAAGACAGCACTGGATAACGCAGCAGTTCAGGCAGCAGTTGAGAAGACAGCAGAAGAACTCGGAACAGACGGACGTATCCTTGTTCGCGAGAGTGGAACAGAGCCGGTAATCCGTGTTATGGTAGAAGCAGCTTCTGATGAGATCTGCGAGAAATACGTAGACAGCGTTGTAAAAGTAATTGAAAGCGAAGGCCTTTGCGAGTAAATAATTAAGAATAGAACAGAGTTGCTGGATAACAGCTATGAAAAGGACATCTTGCGGGAGTAAATCTCTGCAGGATGTCCTTTTTTCACTAAAAAAGAAGAGAAACATTTCGAAAAATGAATCCCTTCTTTCAATATCTGATCGAAAATTCTTATCTGATTTAAAATCAGTCGATGTATTTCAGCCATCCTTCCGGTGCTTCGATACGTCCCATCTGGATACCTGTCAGTGTATCACGAAGTTTTGCGATTGTAGGTCCCATCTGTTCCATTCCACTTGGGAAGCAGATCTCTTCTCCGTGGTTGACAATCTTACCAACCGGTGAGATAACAGCAGCTGTTCCGCACAGACCGCATTCAGCGAAGTCTTTTACTTCATCAAAGTAAACATCTCTTTCTTCTACTTTCAGTCCGAGATAATGTTCAGCAACATACATCAGAGAACGTCTTGTGATAGATGGAAGAATTGTTGTGGAGTGTGGTGTAACTACAGTGTTGTCTTTTGTTACAAACAGGAAGTTTGCTCCACCTGTCTCCTCAACCTTTGTTCTTGTAGCGGAGTCAAGGTACATGTTTTCGTCAAAACCATTTGCGTGAGCTGTAACAATTGCGTGAAGGCTCATTGCATAGTTCAGTCCGGCTTTGATGTGTCCTGTTCCGTGCGGTGCAGCACGGTCAAAGTCTGATACGCACAGTGTCAGTGGCTTTACGCCGCCCTTGAAGTACGGTCCAACCGGAGTAGCAAATACACGGAACTGATAGTCAGTAGCCGGTTTTACACCGATTACCGGGTTGATTCCGAACATATAAGGTCTGATATAAAGTGTTGCTCCTGTTCCGTAAGGTGGAACGTAAGCTTCATTTGCCTTTATTGTCTGAACAATGGCATCAACAAATTTATCTTCCGGGAAAGGCGGCATCTCAAGACGTTTCGCAGAGTCGACCATACGCTTCGCATTGAGGTCCGGACGGAAAGTAACAATGTGTCCATCCTCTGTTGTGTAAGCCTTCATTCCTTCAAATACTGTCTGTGCATACTGAAGAACTCCGGCACATTCGTTCATGACGATGTTAGGATCTTCTGTGAGAGCACCTTCATCCCATGCTCCATCTTTATAATTAGCTACAAAACGCTTATCTGTAGGGATATATCCAAATCCGATATTTTCCCAGTCAATGTTTTTTTTCTCCATTGTGGTAAATCCTCCATTCCTTTATGCGGCGAAAGACCGTATGATTTCTAATTAAAGCTATTATAATACCGTCAATT